>Ga0316192_10000560_pt1 | contig 27224 bp, 28 predicted proteins | sample MerIslwburrow_MG_FD_204931 | JGI IMG/M metagenome (GOLD analysis project Ga0316192, IMG submission 204931) | Coastal sediment microbial communities from Maine, United States - Merrow Island worm burrow | ecosystem: Environmental > Aquatic > Marine > Coastal > Sediment | place: USA: Maine...
GAGCATACCGATGGCTTTTGCGGCACAGAGCGGCCAGCTGCCGCTCGCCGTCTGGCTGTTGTTTCTGGCTAATATTTGCTGGACAGTCGCCTATGACACCATGTATGCCATGGTTGACCGCGATGATGATGTAAAAATCGGAGTAATGTCTACGGCAATTTTATTTGGAGGTCATGACAAGTTAATAATTGGTCTGCTGCAACTCTCCACTCTCGGTCTATTAGTATGGGTCGGCCTCGTATTTGAACGAGCCGGCTACTACTACTTCGGGCTTTTGCTTGCTTCTTTTTTCTTCATCTATCAACAATGGCTAATTGCTGAGCGCGACGACAAAAGATGCTTTCAGGCCTTCCTGAATAATAACTGGTTTGGCGCAGTAGTCTTTCTCGGTTTGCTGCTGGATTTTCTACCATGAGTGATATTTTAGTTTGAAAGATTTTCTGCCCTGACTGAAAACTGAACTCCGAACACTGAAAACTATTTCACAGTTTTTACATTAGATAAATTGTGGTTTAGTATCACTGCAGATACGAGGGAGGAACCTCGTTGACATAGAGGAGGCTGGACAAGCATGAAAACAATACTCGTCGTCAATGCTAAAGGTGGTTGTGGCAAAACAACACTATCGACAAACCTAGCAAGTTATTTTGCCACCAATGAATTTAATACTGTACTGGTTGACTTTGACCCACAGCAATCCGCTCTGGAGTGGTTAAAGGAAAGAAACAAAGACTACTATTATGAGATCCAGGGCGTCTCACCATTCCAAAAACGCCTTCGTTTTGCAGCCGATGTAGAGCGTGTCGTGCTTGATGCACCGGCTCGGGTTGAAGGCAAACAGCTCGCTGACCTGGTACGTCGTGCGGACATTATACTGGTCCCGGTCCTCCCATCTCCCATTGATATGCGCGCAGCAGCTACCTTTATCAAGGAACTGCTGCTAACCGGACATGCAGAAGAAAAAAAGATTGCGGTTGTCGCTAACCGAGTACGTGAAAATACCCTGATCTATCAACAACTAAATAAATTTCTCAAACAACTGAAGATTCCCTTCCTTGCCAGTATTCGTGATAGCCAGAACTATATCCATGTTGCCGAGGCTGGCCTCGGAATTTTTGACATGCCCTGGTATCTGGTATCTCATGACATTGAACAATGGAAACCACTGGTTCGCTGGATCAACCGAAATCTCGACGATTAGAAAACTTCTGCCAAATTTTCGGTGACATAATTTTTCGGTTTAGTAATTCAGGACGAGAATCTGATTCTTTATAAACGTGAAACAGTGTTTCAATAGCCTGGAGCAGCACCGCGGCCTTAACGTAACGCCTGTAACACTGCTTTCGTATCCGGTTTAATCCCATGCCAGATATAAAATGATTCGGCTGCCTGCTCAACCAGCATACCCAGACCATCGCTACAATGAGTAACACCATTCTCGCTTGCCCATCGCATAAAGGGAGTAGGCTCCTTGCTATACATCATGTCATAGGCCAAAGTTTCATGATTAAAAATTTTTACTGGCAGGACGGGTACCTCGCCTTGCAGACTGGCTGCGGTGCCATTGATAACGATGTCGTATGAAACACCGCCTAATTCATCTAGACCACTAGCCGTGCAGGGACCAAATTTACCAAATACGGCAGCCAGATCTCTCGCTTTTGCGGACGTACGATTGGCTATATGCAATAATGATGGCTGCATTTCCAGTAACGGACCTAATACACCTCGGACGGCACCACCGGCACCAATAACCAGAATCTTTGCACCGCCCACCTGCTTTGCCAAATTGCCTGTAATATCCCTTAGCATACCAATACCATCTGTATTGTCGCCGAATATACTATCCTCGTCATCAAACTTAAGAGTGTTGACAGCCCCTGCAAGCTCTGCCCGTGATGACCGGTGATTCGCCAGCTGCCAGGCTTGCTGCTTGAATGGCACAGTAATATTCAAGCCCTTGCCACCTTCATCCCTAAACTGTGTGACTGCAGACAGGAAAGCATCTTCCGCAACCTCAATGGCACTGTACTGAAGCGCAATATCGCACTGTTGTGCAAACATCTGGTGAATGCGGGGTGACAGACTGTGGCTGACGGGATTGCCCATTACGGCATATTTAGATATCACTGACATACTGCTTCCTGAAAATTGGATGCTTACCCAAAACCGCTATTATATATTGATCGACACACGAAATTTTCTTATGTGTCCCCCATCCAGTATTCTTCCACGACCGCACTAAACTCGAGGCTTATATAGCTGTATTCATCTACTGCAACCTGTCCAGACGCAATCTCTCCCTTTCGTCAAACAGCCGGCGACAACCTATTATGATGGCAGTAATCGTCCCCATACCTGTTCCTGCTGCAATCAGGAACATGATCAGGATCTGGTACTTAACAGCTTCAAGTGGTGGTGCGCCAGCCATGATCTGTCCGGTCATCATGCCAGGCAAACTTACCAGGCCTGCCACAGACATGGCATTTATAATAGGGATCATCCCCACTCTTATGCTGTCACGGCGAATATCTGATATGGCATGAGTCCAGGCCTCACCAAGGGCTAACCGCCCTTCAAGAACGGCCTTCTGTTCCCAGACATTCCTGGTTAAATTATCCAGGCCCAGGGTTATTCCATTCAGAGTATTACCCAGCAGCATCCCGAGCAAAGGGATCGAATATTGTGGTAAATACCACGGCTCGGGCTGAACGATGACCAGCAACGCCAGTAGAGTGATGCTAAACGCAGAGACAAACATGGAGGAAGTCCCGAGTAAGAATCCCCAACTGCCGACAAAACGCCTTTTCTGGCGCACCATCACTTCTCTGCCTGCTGCAACCAGCATAACCATCGCCATCACTGAGATCCAGAATATATCACTGGCAGCAAATACAATCTTAAGAACCAGCCCAAGCAGCAGAAGCTGAACTACCGTTCGAGTTCCTGCGATCAACAGTGACCGTGTGTTACCAAGGCGCATACGCCACTGCAGCAGTGCTACGGCAAGAACAAGCCCGGCGGCAATGGACAGATCTAAGGCTGACAGGCTGATCACATTCATCAGTCTTTTTCCTCAATACTGCCGTCTGACTGAATTTCTAACACGTACTGTGCAATGCGCTGCAGCTGATTTTTGTCATGACTGACCCAGAGTACGGGTACAGACCTGCTGGTCGAATAGCTGGATACGACTTCTTCCACTAAATGAGTACGGGACTCATCCAATGACGCAGTAGGTTCATCAAGTAACAAAGCATCAGGAAATCGGCTAAGGCAACGGGCCAGTGCAAGGCGCTGTTTTTCACCACTCGAGAGCCTGCTTACTTTCCAGTCCAGAACATCCTCTTCAAATCCGAGCTTTTGTAAGACATCGGCATTGCTGTCTGGAAAATGCTCGCCCACTGTTTCGAACCACCATGCACTTTCAGTCGGCAGGTAACAAACTTTTTTCCGCCACTCATGCGCTTTCATTGAACATCGCGACTGGTTACCCAGAAGGACATCACCACCAGAGGGATCAAGATCTGCAATTGCCCTCAGCAGCAGTGACTTACCGGAACCTGAAGGTCCATTCAAACCGGTAATTTCCTTTTCTCGTAGAGTTAGGTCAAGCGCCTCTAGGTGCTGTACTGACAGCCCGGGTACACTAGACTGCAGATTTGAAATAACCAGATCAGTCATTCAGGCTTCTCGTATAATCCATATGCACTCATCTTCAATCCAACCTTTACTTTCCGCTGTCGAATTCGTTACATTCCAGCTCTTCTGTAGCATGCCACTTATTAATATTCGCGTCTCGGAATAATGCTTTAAACATTACAGAAAATTTCCCTGTTAAGCCCAAAACACCCATCTTTACGCATAAATTTAAGCTGACGGTGATACCTGACGACTAAGTCTACGTGTAGAATCAAGGTATTATATCCCTTGAATACGGAGAGCATACTGATGCCAGATATTAAAATTGCACAAAGGAAACCTTATGTCCTCGAACTTGAACCCGGCAGCTACTGGTGGTGCCGCTGCGGACACTCACAATCACAGCCTTTCTGTGATGGTTCTCATAAAGGAACAGGGCTTGAGCCGATAGAATTCGAAGTAAAAACGAAAGAGAAATTCTGGCTTTGCGGTTGCAAGCATTCCGCAGACATGCCTTTCTGCGATGGCGCTCACAAGCACCTGGATAAACAGGATACTGATTGAGCACCAGGCTAAAACAGTGAGCGAATACTTACCAACAATTGTCCTGACTGCCGGCGAACCTGGCGGTATTGGTCCAGACCTGGCGGTTATGGCAAGCCAGCTTAATTTTGCCTGCAGGCTGGCCGTCTGCGCCAGTCCTGATCTGTTGACTGAACGGGCAAAGATGCTTGGCATTCCCGTTAAGCTCGTAGACTGGGATAACCAACCGCATCAGATCGGTCAGCTAAGCGTCGTGCCAGTCGCCCTGAATCAGCCGGCGCGTGCAGGCCACCTGAATATAGATAATGCCAGCTATGTACTGAATACATTACAGATTGCAGCAGAAGGCTGCCTGCAGGGTAATTTTGATGCACTGGTCACAGGTCCTTTACAAAAAAGTGTCATCAACGATGCAGGCATCCCTTTTACCGGGCACACTGAGTATCTGGCAGAGTTGTCTAACACACACAGGGTTGTAATGATGCTGGCTGCCGGGAACTTACGCGTTGCACTGGCAACGACACATCTGCCCTTGCGAGATGTAAGCTCGCAAATAACATACGAATTACTGACTGAGGTCATCGAGATACTGCATCATGAACTGAGAACAAAATTCGCCCTGCCACAACCTCGAATTCTTGTCTGTGGCCTGAACCCGCATGCGGGTGAAGGTGGTCACCTTGGTACAGAAGAAATTGAAACTATTGAGCCGGCTCTCGACGCCCTGCGAAAAAAAGGACTCAATTTGATCGGTCCACTGCCTGCGGATACAGCCTTTGTGCCGCGCCAACTTGCAGGCGCCGATGCTGTGCTTGCGATGTACCACGATCAGGGGCTTCCGGTACTCAAGCATGCAGGCTTTGGCAATGCCGTCAATATCACACTGGGACTGCCATTTATTCGTACTTCAGTCGATCACGGTACTGCACTGGATCTTGCAGGCAGCGGGAAGATTGATACAGGCAGCCTGCAGCAGGCCCTGATGATGGCGACATCGATGGCTTTGATGAAAAATCAGCAACACTGAAACCTGCTGCTAATTTTCGCTTATCTGATCTAATCATGAAACATATAGCCCGTAAACGCTTTGGACAAAACTTTCTACATGACCAGCAGGTAATCAATCGTATCATTTCCCGTTTTCATCCAGAAAACGGCCAGTTCATTGTTGAAATTGGACCCGGGCTCGGTGCACTGACCTGGCCATTGCTGGAACAGGTTGATAGCTTGCATGCTGTAGAACTTGACCGTGACCTGGTTGCGCGCTTCGAGTCCGATCCGCGCACCAGCGGGCACCTGCATATCCATCAACTAGACGCCCTGAAGTTTGATTTCTCGACACTGGTGAGTCCGCCGGACAAGCTTCGTATCATCGGTAATCTGCCATATAACATTTCAACGCCATTACTGTTTCACCTGCTGGAATTTGCCCCTTTAGTTGAGGACATGATGTTTATGCTGCAAAAGGAAGTGGTACAACGCATCACTGCCGGCCCGGGTGGAAAAAATTACGGACGTTTGTCTGTAATGCTGCAGTCGCAGTGTAGAGTAGAGAAGATCCTTGATGTTAAGCCGGGTTCATTCTCACCGCCGCCGAAAGTCGATTCAGCTGTGGTACAGCTCACGCCTTACACGCTGCCGGTTGTTGATATTCCGGACCGTGAGAGCTTTGCCAGAATCGTCAAGGCCACGTTTGCACAACGCCGCAAGACACTTAGAAACAACCTTAAAGGACTGCTGAATGAATCAGAAATCACTGCAGCCGGTGTAGACCCGTCAGCAAGGGCAGAAACCCTGTCTCTGGAAGATTTTTCAGCACTTTCCAGGCAGGTGAATAGAACTGACTGAATAGCCGCTTTTTAAAGCTGGTTTTTACACAGCGCTATAACGCATCACCATAAACCGGTGATGATTAAATCTCTGCCTGCCCTGTGACAAACATTCTAATGTTCTCGGCAACCTCTGCAGCCGACGAAGTCGCTTCAACCGTTAAATCCGCATATTTCTCATATAAATATTTTCGCTCATGGTAGAGATCAAGCAGTGTTTGCTGTGGCTGTTTTGCCAGCCCCCGGGTATCCAGATTGTGAATTCGATCTGCAATGATATCGTAGGGGACATGCAGATAAACAATTCTCGATATCTCTGACAGGTGATGCATGGCAGCAGGGGAGTAGACGGCGCTGCCCCCGGTAGCAATGACGGTTTTTTCAACATCAATCCCAAGAATAACCTGCTCTTCAAACTGACGCAGCTTCATGTAGCCATCCTCACTGACAATGTTTTGCAGTGAACGCTGATACTGCTGACAAATCAGGTCATCGCTATCAAGCAATTCATAATTCAGTAATTTTGACAGTAATCGTCCGCTAGTGCTCTTTCCTGCACCGGGCATACCGATCAGAGTTATATTTGATAAATCATTCATTGCAGTTAATACCAGGGAACTGGAAATGCTGAGCAGCAGAAGCTGACCATGCAAATAGTAGTGAGTGAAATTATTCCAGGCTGAAGAATTTGACTAATTAGCTGCCCTGACCGAAGTTCTTGTCCATCGTTTGATGAATCCAGGACTCTACTTTCGCGTTCAATTCCCGCGCTTTCAAACCTTTAGATTCTATCGCCGGACCGATGATCACCTTGATGTGCCCGGGGTACTTGCGGAAGCTGTGCTTGGGCCAGAACTCTCCCGCATTCAAGGCAACAGGGACAACTGGTGTTTCTGTTCTGACAGCCAACAGGCTTCCACCCGGCTCAAATTTTATCCTTTCACCCGGTGCTACACGCGTGCCTTCAGGGAATATCACCATTGTTCGTCCATTTCTCAGCAACGCCCCGCCCTGGTCTACCAGCTGATTTAGTGCAGCCCTTGGTGTACCGCGATCTATACCAACGGGATGAGTAAAGAACAGGCCCCAGCCAAAAAAAGGTATTCTGAATAAATCTCTGTTAAAGACCCAGGCAGGTTGCTTGAAGAGAAAATTTGAAGCTATAGTTTCCCATGTCGACTGGTGCTTGGGTAAAGCGATGTAGGGCGTTGTTGGTAGATTTTCTGCACCCTGTACTTCATAGCTAAGGCCGCAAAACACTTTCAGCAGCCACATTTGAAATAATGCCCACCAGCGAATAACTAAAGCACGATACTTATAATCAAAAGGCAGCAATAGAATCAGTGCAAAAAACAGGGTAATCAGACTCGGGACCATGAACAGGTAATAGAGAATAGAACGCAGCCAGGGCAAAAGTCCGCTTTGCTTGTTACTCATTAATTCAGCCTCTCGAGGATAGCGTTATCCAGATCCCCTGCCAGTAAGGCATCGGCAAAAGAAGCAAGATCTTTAAAGCTGATTACATGATCAGGAGACACCGGGGTCTCCTTGCCTTTCAACAACCTGGCAGTGCTCTTGCCTTTACCCGTTGCCACCAGCACAGGCAAAGCACCGACGTCGCTTGCTGCCTGCAGATCACGCATGGAATCGCCAACGGCAGGAACACCGTTCATTTCAATTTTCAGCCGATTTGCCACGTCTTTATACATTCCAGTTAATGGCTTGCGGCAACTACATCCATCATCAGGCCCGTGTGGACAAAAGAATATTGCTTCAATCATTCCACCTTTCTTTCTTGTCTCTGACAACATATGGCGATGTATCTCATTCAATGTGGCCAGGCTAAACAAACCTCGCGCTACTCCTGACTGATTCGTCAGTACGATGATTCGGTAATCATGGCGGTGCAACAGTGCAATGGCTTCCAGTGAACCGGGGATCGGCTGCCATTCTTCGACAGATTTAATGAAATTGTCAGAGTCCTGATTAATTACGCCATCCCGGTCAAGAAGTATGGTTTTCATATTGTGTCAGGCCTGCTGTAGGTTGTCTGCATCACGGTAAGATAAACTGTGTGATGCACTATATGCATAGGATCGCATCCGCCGCCTTATTCCTGGCCACGAAACTCAGAGACCCTGATGCGTCCGTCAATCATCCGGGCATCACGCTGCATTAGCTTGTCCATCTTATTCCAGAAGGCCTCCAGCAGATCAAAATTACCCGCTATAGCGGTACCCAGTACAAGGATTAGCAGATCAGCGGTTTCCTCTGCCATTTCTTCCATGCCCTTACCCTTGGTGACACAGCAAGACATTTCTCCCAGCTCTTCCGCCATCAGGGCAATTCTATATACCATGTCTTCGCCGCCTGTGCCGCTGAAGTCATGCTTTTCATGGAATGATTTAACCATTGCCAGCATGGCCGAATAGGAGTCACTTGATATTGAATTATCTGGCATTAAACAGTCCCTGGTTATTGAAGTTGAGACAGGTCAGCGGTACGCAGAAACATCTCACCCAGGCTCGCTAGCAGGGCAAGGCGGTTTGCACGTATCTCAGGATCCTCATCCATCACCATTACCTGATCAAAAAAATCATCCACTGCCGTGCGCAAAGAGGCGAGGCGACGGAGCGCACTTGTATAGTCGCCCTGCTTGAACAGCTCATCAACCTCTGAGGAGAGTCCGGAGATCTGATCAAATAAAGCACGCTCTGCTGCTTCCGTTAACATTCCTGCATCAACAGCACCAAAGTCATTTCCCTCTGCCTTGCGCAAGATATTTTGAATGCGCTTGTTTGCTGCCGCCAGAGCAGGCGCTTCCTCCAGCTGCACAAATGCATCAACTGCCAGCAGCCGGGCATTAAAATCAATCGGTCGGGATGGGCGGCGCTGTTGTACGCTGCTAATTTGCCGGCTGTTATATCCTTTGTCGATATAGTATGCCTGCAGACGATCCAGCATGAACGAAAAGATCTGATCTGCAAGCTGGTCAGTTTTTTCTTCATCAAAACCGTAGGCAGAAGCCGCCAGGACCAGCAGCTGCCGAAGATCCAGGTTCAGCCCCAGTTCAATCATGATCCGCAATACACCCAGAGCTGCCCTTCTTAATGCAAAGGGGTCTTTATCGCCGGTTGGTATCTCGCCGATACTGAAAATACCGCAAAGGGTATCCAGCTTGTCGGCTATCGATAACGCCTGGCCTGTTGCGGTGACTGGCAGGCCATCTCCAGCAAAACGTGGCAGATATTGCTGCTCTATTGCCTCAGCCACTTCATCTTTTTCACCTTGCGCGAGCGCGTAATAACGCCCCATGATGCCTTGCAGATCAGGAAATTCAGAAACCATCCCGGTAAGCAGATCGGCCTTTGCTAACAGTGCAGCACGTTCAGCCAAACCGGGGTCAGAGCCCAGTAATTCGGCAATATGCCCAGTCAGTTTCTGTACACGCAATGTACGATCATAGACGCTGCCTAGCTTGTTATGGAAGACAACACTATTGAGCCGTTCAACCTGGGTCTCAAGGCTTTGTTCGCGATCGGTATCCCAGAAGAATTGCGCATCTGAAAAACGCGCATTCAATACTCGTTCGTTTCCGCTGCTAACACTGGCAGGCCGAGTACTTTCAATATTTGAGACAAAAATAAACGATGACGTCATCTTGCCATTATCGTCAACTACCGGGAAGTATTTCTGGTGGTCCTGCATGGCACTGATCAGTGCCTCCTGTGGCACCTGCAAATATCCCTTATCAAATTCACCAACCATTGCATTTGGCCATTCCACCAGGGCAGTAACTTCATCCAGCAAAGCCGGATCTATCAGTGCATTCGCGCCTTTCATGGTAGCCAGATTGTTCACCTGTTCGGTAATGATATCCCGCCGGCGATTAAAATCAGCCACTACATGGCCGGGATCTTCAAGCATACTCTCATAGCTACCTGCGTTTGCTATCGGCAGCATAGCCGGGTGATGAAAGCGATGTCCCCCGGTTTCGCGACCTGAAGATACGGTCATCAATTCTGTTTCAATAATTTCACTGCCGTGCAGCATCAGCAGCCAGTGCACAGGGCGTACAAACTCCGCATCCATGTCTCCCCAGCGCATTCTTTTCGGGATTGGCAGTTTACGCAACGCGGTATCAACAATATCAGGTACCAGCTGGCTTGCCAGCTGTCCTGCCTGCTCGCTACGAAACACTAACCATTCACCCTTATCTGTTGCGATGCGCTCCAGTGCCGATATATCGACCTTGCAGGAACGCGCGAATCCTGTTGCTGCCTGTGAAGGATTGCCATCTTCATCAAACGCGGCACTAACTGCTGGACCACGGCGTTCAACAACGCTGTCTGCCTGGCGAATAGCAACTTCATCGACCAGTATGGCCAGGCGCCGCGGGCTGGCAAATAACTGAGATGAGACATTTCCTGCCAGCAGGCCGGCGTCTGACAGGCCTGCCAGTATTTGCCGTGAAAATGCATTTGCCAGTTTTTTTAATGACTTTGGAGGAAGTTCTTCGGTGCCAAGCTCGATCAGCAATGGCCTTGTTTCGATCTTCATGCTGCCTGACCCCCTTTCTTACCACGAGGAAATCCCAGAACTTCACGGCTGTCATAATAAGACTGGGCCACCGCTCTCGCGAGGTCACGTATGCGGCCAATAAAGCGCGCTCTCTCTGTAACGCTGATCGCCTTACGGGCGTCTAGCAGGTTAAAGGTATGCGAGGTCTTCAATACATAATCATAGGCAGGCAGCGGCAGCTTCGCATCCAGCAATTTGCGGCTCTGCCGTTCAAAATCATCGAAGTGCTGAAACAGCATGGCGGTATCTGCCTGTTCAAAATTGAAAGCAGAAAACTCTACTTCATTCTCATGATAGATATCGCCATAAGTCACGTCATCCGTCCATGCAAGGTCAAAGACATTGTTGACTCCCTGCAGATACATGGCAATACGTTCCAGTCCGTAGGTGATCTCACCGGTAACTGGCCTGCAATCAAGGCCGCCAACCTGTTGAAAATAGGTGAACTGAGTCACCTCCATACCGTTGAGCCATACCTCCCAACCTAGGCCCCAGGCACCCAGTGTTGGAGATTCCCAGTTGTCTTCCACAAAGCGTATGTCATGCTCCAGCGGATCAACGCCCAGCTGTTTTAGTGACTCCAGGTAAAGATCCTGTATATCAACTGGTGACGGTTTCAAGACCACCTGGTACTGATAGTAATGCTGTAAGCGGTTTGGGTTTTTTCCATAGCGGCCATCGGTTGGGCGCCGGGACGGCTGCACATAGGCGGCTCGCATAGGTTCTGGACCAATAGAATTAAGGAAAGTGGCGGGGTGAAAAGTTCCTGCTCCCACTTCCATATCATAGGGTTGCATCAGGGCACAGCCCTGGTCTGCCCAGTATTGTTGCAATGTCAGAATAAGTTGCTGAAAGGTCACGATATCTATGCACTGAAATGTTCAAAGCGGCGATTATATCAGTGTCGGCGCTACACGTGGAGAGCAGTATTAAATTGTCTGGTAAAGTTCTAATATAACCATGTACCCTGCAAAACCTCAGGATTAACCGCAATGACAGAGAACCGTTCCTATTTTGGCAGCTGCCTGTGCGAAAAAGTGCGCTTTGAAATCACCGGTAAGATACATGACATTATTTATTGTCATTGCTCACAATGCAGAAAGGCACAGGGCAGCGCATTTGCTGCAAACGGAAATGTTGCGGCAGAACACTTTCTCTTTCTGTCTGGCGAACATGAATTAACTGGCTATCAGTCAACAAGTAAAAGAGTGAAATATTTTTGCCGGCACTGCGGATCACCTGTCTATAGCAAAAACAGTGACTTCCCTGACGTCATAAGAGTGCGAATTGGCTCTATAGAATCAGATATAAAAGAACGCCCGATTGCTCACACTTTCACCGCATCGAAAGCAAACTGGGAAGACATCGAAGGTGAACTACCACAGTATAAAGAGAAGATGACTATAAGCTGATCGCCCCTGCCAGCGGATAATTAAGCAGTGCTAACTGCAGCAGTCACAACACACAAGTACTTAAGTGCCCTGGCAGTGCTGCTATTGCATGGCTTCAGACATCCGCTGTGAAATCGAGTTGACCCTCGCCGCGAAAGCAGGTGTATAGCGGCCCGGGTTATTCTTTGTTGGTGACGGCAAGCTTGCTGCAAGTTCCGCAGCCTGCCTTTTATTTATTGTCCAGACGGGACGTCCCCAGTAATAATACGATGCTGCCTGAACCCCAAAAATTCCCGGGCCAAACTGCGCTATATTAAGATACAGCTCAAGAATTCTATCTTTTGACAGCCGCTTTTCCATCTGCCATGTCAAAATCAGCTCATGCCATTTACGCAACAGGTTTCGTTCGTTACTGAGGAAAAGGTTTTTTACTGTTTGTTGCGAGATGGTGCTGGCGCCATATCGCACTTGCATATGACTTAGATTGTAGTCCCAGGCATTCTTTATTGCTTTAAAATCTACGCCGTTATGCTGATAAAAACGGCCATCCTCTGCAATAATGACAGCGCGCCGTAGCACATAAGGAATATTGTTCAGCTCTACAGGTTTCCAGCGCACATCTGGCAGATGTGAATTAATGTTTGCCCTTTGGCGGTACTGTCGGATCAGGCTTGATTCCGGTACTGGTCCTGTAGCCAGTTCATCCCAGTCCGGCCAGATTGTTGATAACCAGTAAAGGTCTGCCAGCATCAGGCCGATTAAAAGTACTGCCAGCAATTTCAGAGAACGCAGCAACCATTTTTTTCTTATGCCTGTTGACGAAGCGGGCGAACGTTTGCGTTTTTTTGGCATACATTACACCCGGGGCTTGCAGGTTTAATGCCTGAAGTGACGCATGCCGGTAAACACCATGGCTATGCCGTGCTCATCTGCAGCAGCAATGACTTCATCGTCACGCATAGAACCACCTGGCTGGATTACTGCAGTCACACCCACTTCTGCTGCAGCATCGAGGCCATCTCTAAACGGGAAAAATGCATCGGAAGCCAGCACTGAGCCTTTTACATCAAGCCCTGCATCAGCAGCTTTGATGGCTGCAATGCGGGCGCTGTAAACTCGCGACATCTGTCCCGCACCGACACCAATTGTCATACGATCACGCCCATATACAATGGCATTGGATTTTACAAACTTGGCCACTTTCCAGGTAAACAACAGATCTTCCATTTCCCGTGCATCAGGCTTTCTCTGGGTGACCACTTTGAGATCATCCTGCGTGATCATTCCAAGGTCGCGATCCTGCACCAGCAGGCCGCCGTTGACGCGCTTAAAATCCAGACCAGGTTGAGACTGATTCGTCCATTGCCCACAGGCCAGTACACGAACATTTTTCTTTCCAGACAGCACTTCCCGGGCTTCTTCATCAATTTCGGGCGCAATAATAACCTCGACAAACTGGCGATCTATGATGGCTTTCGCCGTGTGTGCATCCAGTGCCTGGTTAAAGGCGATTATTCCGCCGAAGGCGGATGTAGGGTCGGTGCTATAAGCATGATCATAAGCGGCAATCAGGCTATCACCTTCAGCTACACCACAGGGGTTAGCATGCTTGACAATAACGCATGCTGGGCCATTATTGTATGACTTAACGCACTCAAGTGCCGCATCGGTGTCAGCCATATTATTGTAGGACAGCTGTTTACCCTGGTACTGCCTTGATGTCGAAACACTGGCTTCTGTAAAGCCGTCCTCAACATAAAAAGCTGCGCGCTGATGGGGATTTTCACCATAACGCATTTCCTGTACCTTTTTCACCTGGATGGAATAGGTACGGGGGAACCCTTCTTTTTCACCGGTTGCCGGCAGACAACCAAAATAGTTGGCGATTGCACCATCATATCGCGCGGTATGCTCAAAAGTTTTTATAGCAAGGTCATAGCGTGTGGCTTCAGAAATGCCGCTGCTGTTTTCAGATAGCTCATCGAGAATCCTCTGGTAATCACTGCTATCCGTTAGCACCGTAACGGCCTTGTAGTTCTTCGATGCAGCACGCAGCATAGCCGGGCCACCAATATCGATGTTTTCAATCGCAGTTTCCAGGTCGGTACCTGGATTTGCTACGGTCTTTTCAAATGGGTAAAGGTTGACAACCAGCAAATCAATGGCATCTATTCCATGCTCCTGCATGACCTCCTCATCGACACCACGACGCCCTAGCAAGCCGCCGTGTATCTTCGGGTGCAATGTTTTTACCCTTCCATCCATCATCTCCGGAAAACCGGTGTAATTTGAAACTTCAATGACGTCTATATGATTCTCCATAAGCAGGCTGGCTGTACCACCGGTTGACAGTATTTCTATCCCTTGCCCGGCCAGTTCTTTGGCAAACTCGACAATGCCTGTTTTATCAGAAACACTAATAAGTGCTCGTTTAATTGCAATACGGTTGTCGTTCGACATGGTGCGATCCTGTTAAAAAATGAATAGTAAATTGGCGCTTTTCTACTGAAAAATATAGATGTTCGATTCTCTAGATAAGACCGTGATCACGTAATTTCTTGCGCAAGGTATTACGGTTTAAACCGAGCATCTGTGCAGCCCGGGTCTGGTTGTTATCTGCACACTTCATAACCACTTCTAGCAGAGGTTTTTCTACCTGCGAAATAACCATATCATAGAGTGCAGCGGGCACCTCACCATTAAGGTCTTTCAGGTAGCGCTTTAGTGAATGACTCATACACTCGGCAAACGGCAGTTTATTCTTTTTACTCATGCTGCAACATCCCGTTCCCCTGATATCGATAAAAAATCATCTACCATTGCGAGCTGTTCGCTGGCAGATTCTACCTGCATAATTTCTCTTCTGAATGCGTTGCTACTGAAAAAGCCTTTACTGTACCAGGCGATATGCTTACGCGCAGTTCGCACGCCAGTATATTCGCCGTAAAAGTCATAAAGCTCCTGCAGATGAAGCAGGAGCACATTCCTTACCTCTGATATTTCAGGCGGTGTTAGCCTCTGGCCGGTGGCGAGATAATGATTGATCTGCCTAAATATCCAGGGGTTGCCACGTGCAGGGCGACCGATCATTAAAGCGTCTGCTCCCGTGTACTTCAATACCTCTTCTGCTTTTTCAGGACTATTAATATCGCCATTGGCAATAACCGGAATACTTACCTGCTGCTTTACCTGCCGTATGGTTTCATATTCTGCTTCACCGCGAAAAGCACATTTTCTAGTGCGCCCATGCACCGCAAGTGACTGGATTCCTGATTGCTCAGCAATTTCTGCTATACGACAGGCATTACGGCTCTCAGGATCACTGCCGGTGCGAATTTTCAACGTTACCGGGACATCAACCGCATTTACAACCTGGTCAAGAATACGGGCGACCAGGTCTTCATTGGCAAGCAATGCAGAGCCGGCCTGCTTATTACATACCTTCTTCGCCGGACAGCCCATATTGATATCAATAATATGAGCGCCTGACCTGACATTCTCCTGAGCGGCAAGTGCCAGTATCTCAGGGTCAGCTCCGGCAATCTGCACCACGACCGGCCCAGGTTCACCATCATGATTTATACGCTGACGGGTTTTTTTATTTTTCCAGACAAGGGCGTTCGCACTGATCATTTCAGACACCGCCATACCTGCTCCCAGTGAGCGGCATAATTTGCGAAAGGGTCGATCAGAAATTCCTGCCATCGGAGCAAGAACAAGCTGATTCGGCAATGTATACGGGCCGATCTGCATGTCGATATTTACTTGTGCTTACCTGTGCCCTGACTTCTGTGAGCCAGTGGCAGAGTATGTTTTTAAATATATAGCTTTTGAAAGGATCAGATAATACCCTGATACACACAGTGTGAAAAGAACAATAGCGCCTTGCAATAAATTCTATTGATGCTTTATTAAATACGCAAACACACTAGAACGAGAGAAAACAACGTTTTATTGTTGGCTGCTTAAGTAGGTTATCACTGCTTAAGCTGCTCAGGGGTGATTTGCAGAAGTGTAAATCTTATTCATACAGATCGTTTGTCACGCACGCAACTGTGCTGGCTTCGTATTAATTTCTTTCCAGCCAGTTCTGGCTCACTGGTCTCAGCTCGAAACCGTCCACTCTGATTGAGGGTGTGCGAAATCGTATGCTCACATCAACTGCCCCGTTTGGCTTCATTTCTAGAGGTTGCCCGGCAGGAAGATATTGATCCGGCGTAACAACTCTCCGGCTAATCATATTGCCGGCACGATCTGTCAGCGTCAGCTCCAGCGCCGGTAAACCCTGTGATCTGATACCGCGGTTGACAAGTATGCTATCAACTTTAAAGCCTCCATCACCGCCTGCAAGAGGGGATAATCTGCTCGACAGCTGCTCAATATCCGCTGTATTTTGAATCGATGGAACGGTGCATCCAGCCACCTTGCAACCGACTTCCAGCAACGGATGTATAGGGGTAATATGTACCAGTTTGTCCATGTAAAAATAACCAATCTGCACCATCAAGGCCAGGGCTAACAACACGTTAGCTGCTATCAATGAATATCTTGCTATCCAGGCGGGCAACTCTGTTTTGTTCTTACCTCGATTTAAATTCTGGATCAGTTGCGTCTCATCAGAGCCCATCACGGATGGCTCCGTTAAAGGTTGTTTTTCTCCCCATCCCAATGGCAACATATTCTTTAAAAATGAACCCCTTAATTTAGCCTTCTTTTTAGGATCAGTATCAATCCCAGACTGAGCATTATCTTCATCATTTGAGATGAAAATGGCATCTGTCAGGTCAACCCCGGCATCCGAGCTGAGCAAGATTTCCTCTACGTTTTTGTCATTGTCATCGGCTTCTGATGATAACAATGCAGAATCTATCTGTTCCTTGCTGATATTTGCGGCCTCAAGCATGGCATTAATTTCCATGGTGTCGTCGTAATTCAGCTTGGACAGTTCTCCCGGTTCCGGAAAATCATCGAGATCATGAAATAACTCATCTCTCACATCGTGTTTCACAGTAATAGGTATATATGCGTTGTCCAATTCTTCCTCTTGCGAGGTGATAAAGACTGAGTCATCATCAGATTCTTCTTCATCCAGGGAAAACTCTTTATCTACTGATCCTGAGAGTGATTCAACGGATACAGAATCATCATCAGTATCCTTACCTTCTGTAATGACAGTGCCATCAGCAATATCACCCTGCTCAAATTTAGCTACCTCATTCTCGCCGTCCAAAGGAGGTAAAACCGGCACAACCGGTCCCGCTATATCGTCAACAAACCCTCCGCCAGCAACTTCCCCATCATCTAGTTCTTCTGACCCCGGTAAAAAATCTTCAGGAATGTCTATCGGTTGATTAAAATGGAATGGGTCGTTAAGCCCTTCAACTAGATCATTTTCCTCAGCAGGTTCATTGATAAAAATATCAGGCAGAACGGGAAGCGTTTCTTCTGCGTCATAAACACTGGATTCTGCTTCACTTTGATCATCATTAAGCACAGGTAGATCAAAGCCACTCCCGATATCTTCAAAACTGGGCTCACTACCGGGCCACATGCTTTCTTCTGTCATTGACATCAATGTCGACTCACTCTCACTGACATCTGCCTCCATCAGCGACTCATCCAGATCGAGTAGTTCGCCATCATCGCTGAACGACGGCATTTTAATAATAGAAGTATCTTCTATCGACGCGGCTTTGTTATCTTCTTCTTGATCCGAATCGAAATACAACAGACTATCATTATTTTTTTTATCTTGTTCTGCTGCTAGTGGAACCGGTTTCAGGACATCGCCCATCTCAGGCTCTGGAAAAGGCTCGAGGAAATCATCAGCAGGCTGATCACTGTTTTCATCTGTACTTTTGCTTTCTTTCCCTGCGGGCCCAGACAAATTTTCTGAGTAATCAGAAACGTTGCCACCGACATCTGATTCATCGGTGTCATTCTCAATTATACTAAAAGTAAATCCTGAACCAGGATATGCTTTTTGGCCATCACCACTATCACGAAGAGGGTTCCCGACGGCCTCATTGCGTGGATCATCAGTAAGGTTCCAGCTTGAGTTGAATACGGAATAGCAATTTCCACAGCGCACCAGGCCCTCATGAGCTCTGATATCCTTATCAGACACCACAAAAACTGACTGGCACTTTGGGCACTGTGTAAACATATGTTGAATTGTACCTTTTATGTATTAGCGGTTCTTATAATAACTAATTAATAAATAACGCGTTGCCGCACTCAACAAGTGCGACTCACGGCCACCTAAATACCACTAGCGCATTATGCCTGTGCAGTGACAGACATCATCAGCCAGTCGCCATCGTTATATATCTGAATACTATTGCCTGCTTCAAATTCTTTATAAATCATTGCTTCCTGTGACTGCAAAATTCCAGAGAGGACCAGCACTCCCTGTGCTTTACGCAATGCCAGCAACTGTGACTTTAATTCAACCAGTGTACCGGCAAGGATATTTGCAAATACGATGTCACCTGCGCTTTGATCGGGCATAGCGTCCGGCAGCGCTAGCTGCAACCTATCACTTACCTGGTTCAGTTGTGCATTCTGCCTGCTCGCCAGCAGTGCCTGTTGATCAATATCTACTCCCAGCGCACTTGTTGCACCGAGTTTAAGCGCAGCAATGGCCAATATGCCAGATCCGCATCCATAATCAATGACACTCCTGCCAGTAAGCTTCTGCTCTGACAACCACTCCATGCACATACGGGTTGTCTGATGGCTGCCACTACCGAACGCCAGGCCTGGATCAAGCATAACATTCGCAGCTTTTGGGTCAGGTGGTTCGTACCAGGTTGGGCATATCCATAAATTTCTGCCATACTGCATAGGCTGAAAGCGGTCCATCCAGCTACGCTCCCAATCCCGCTCAGGCAATGATTCTACCCGGCACTTCAGCAGTGCATCCGGTTCAAATACTTTGGACAGGTTAGCCATTACCGCATCCACCCCCTGCTGTGCGTTGAACAATCCAGTTACCAGGCTACTGTCCCAAACAGGCAACTCACCATCCAGTAAATCAAACAGGGGATCATCTCCGGCATCTACTATCGTTACAGACTGGGCGTTTGCAAGCTCAAGAAGCTCACAAACAGAATCTAACTGATCCTTCTTTACCGCAAACGTGATATTCAGCCATGACATAGCCAAGAGCACCTGAAACAGTTCTGGATATGCCATTTCAGGCCTAATGACATTGAAGGCACCGCTCAGGCGGTATTGGTAATATTTTTCTCAAGGTAGTGAATATCAAATTCTGCAGATTTAAACCCATGATCCGAGATGATGCGGCGGTGCAGGGGAATATTGGTTCTTATTCCATCGATAATCACCTCACTCAGGGCACTTGACATGCGCGCCAGTGCCTCACTTCTATTTGAGCCATGAGCTATCAGCTTGCCGATCATAGAGTCGTAGTGCGTGGGTACAAAATAATTACTGTACACATGCGAATCAACACGTATACCAGGACCGCCTGGTGCATGAAACAGGGTTATTCTTCCGGGTGAAGGCATAAATGTCTCAGGGTCTTCTGCATTGAGACGGCACTCTACAGCATGCCCCTTTATCTCAATATCATCTTGCGTAAACGGCAATGGTTCGCCGGCGGCGATCAAGATCTGTGCCTTGACGATATCTATGCCCGTTATCATTTCTGTTACCGGGTGCTCCACCTGAACGCGTGTGTTCATCTCAATGAAATAAAATTCTCCATTCTCATAGAGAAACTCAAAGGTGCCGGCACCGTGATAGCCGATCTTACGGCATGCTTCCGCACAGCGCCCACCGACAGCATTGCGTTGTTCTTCCGTAATTCCTGGTGCAGGGGCTTCTTCCACGACTTTCTGATTTCTCCGTTGCATCGAACAATCACGCTCTCCGAGGTGCACTGCATTGCCATGTTTGTCAGACAATACCTGGAACTCAACATGGCGCGGGTGCTCGAGATATTTTTCCATGTAAATATCAGGATTATTGAACGTGGCACCTGCTTCTGTCCGTGTCAGTATAATCGCATTCAGTAAAGCCGATTCAGTACGTACCACACGCATACCGCGGCCACCACCACCCCCAGATGCTTTGATAATGATGGGATAGCCGATCTTTGATGCAATCGACAGGTTGGTTTCTTCATCAATACCCAGCACGCCATCAGACCCCGGGACACAGGGGACATTGGCTTCATGCATTGAACGGATAGCAGAAACCTTGTCGCCCATAAGGCGAATATTCGCCGATGTAGGGCCAATGAAAATAAAGCCACAGGCCTCTACCAGCTCTGCAAAATCTGCGTTTTCAGACAGGAAGCCATAACCTGGATGAATCGCGTCGGCATCGGTCACCTCCGCCGCACTCAATATTGCAGGAATATGCAGGTAGCTCAGGTTTGCTGGCGCAGGGCCGATACAAACTGATTCATCTGCAAGCTTCACATACAGGGCATCACGATCTGCTTCCGAATATACTGCAACATTCTGAATGCCCATCTCTCTGCAGGCACGCTGAATGCGCAGGGCAATCTCTCCACGATTGGCGATGACAATCTTGTTTATCATGATTTAATCAATTATGAAAAGTGGTTCACCAAACTCAGTCGGATCACCAGGTTCTTTTAGTATAGCTACGACTTTGCCGGCCTTATCTGACTCAATTTCATTGAATATTTTCATCGCTTCAATGATACAAAGTGTATCGCCAACCTTGACCTTGCTGCCTATCTCAACAAAGTTTTTCGACTCAGGCGATGGCGCGGCATAGAATGAACCCACCATCGGTGAAGTCACAGCATGTCCTTCCGGAATGCCTGCCTTGCCGTCGTTCGCTTCTGCCGCAGTGTCAGCAGCTACCGCAGCGTTTACTATCGGGGCACTGACTGCAGGTGCTGTCATCACAGTTTCGACTATTGTCGAGCTTCGACTGATACGGATGGCATCGTCGCCTTCCTTTATTTCAATCTCCGCAAGTCCGGAATTTTCGAGCAACTCAATCAATTTTTTTATTTTGCGTATATCCATTTTCAACCTTTGGATGTAAGAGTTATCTCAATAGCAGCACGTAGAGCCAGTGAATACCCAATGGGTCCTAACCCGGAAATCACACCTTCAGCCAGGTCTGAAAAAAAGGACTTTTGGCGAAAGGATTCCCGAGAGTGCACATTGGATAAATGGATCTCGATAAATGGAACTGCTACTGCGGCCAGTGCATCACGAATCGCGATACTGGTATGGGTGAATGCAGCAGGGTTGATGATGATAAAATCCACCCCCGCAGCATGTTGTATTTTGTCGACCAGCTCATACTCAGCATTACTTTGCATGATCTCCAGTTCAACACTGTTCTCATCGGCCAGTGCCTGCAACCCGGAATTAATACTGTCGAGCGTCTCTGAGCCATAATGTTGGGGCTCGCGTTTTCCCAGCATGTTCAAATTTGGGCCGTGTATTATGAGGATCTTTGGCATAGACAGAGGTCAGTTCAGAACAAATTTGTAACCGGATTTAGAAAACAATGCTATGTTGCCTAATCAAGACAAAATTGTCCAGTTAGATGTTAAATTAATGGAGTTATGCTAATTTTAACAGCAAAGTAGTGAACGATTACAGATATTTTTCTATCAGGCTTTGCAGTTCCTGCTGCTCATATGGTCCTGACTTGCTGTGAACGGCGTTGCCATTGCGGTCATATAATACGCTGAATGGCAGGCCGCCTGAGGGGCTTCCCAATGCCAGCATAATCGCCATACCTTTCTCTTCACCATCAAGCAGAGGGTAGTTTATCTGCATAGAATCACGATATTGTTTCACTTTGTTGACGTAATCAATGGACACCCCGACCACTTCAAAACCGGCAGATGAGAACTTATTTCGAAGAGATAAAAACACTGGGATCTCTTCACGGCAGGGAGGACACCATGTCGCCCAAAAATTTATCAGCAGCACCTTTCCCTGCCACTGGCTTACGCTCTGCTCTTTGCCATTGAGATCCGGCAACTGAATCTGATCAAGAGTCTTGACTTGCCTGTGTTCTTTCTCAGGTTCGGCGTTAAAGTAAATCGATGCGGAAATACCGGTCAACAGGGCTAACCCAGCCGCTAGCCACAGTCTCTTAGTCATTTGGCACCAGAAATTTTTGAGACCTTGTCAACTGTGGCAGTGAATTCATTTGCATCCTGGTAGCCAATTACCCGCATATGCTTTATTTCCCGCCCATCCGTTCCGAAGAATAGCAAAGCGGGAGGGCCGAATAAGTTGAATTTCTTTAAAATCTGTTTGTCGATATCATCATTTGCCGTCACATCGAGACGAAGTAATCTATATCCAGCTAGTGCAGCAATCACATTCGGCGATTTAAATGTCGTATTTTCCATACGTACGCATTCCACGCACCAGTCGGCGTAGAAGTCGACAAAAACGGGCTTGCCTTCACTCACGGCAGCAGCCAGGGTTTTATCGAATTCTTCCACACCTTTGATTTCTTCAAATTTCAATCCACCTTCTGCACGACCCGAACTGCTATCCATGCTTACGTACTGCGTAGAACCCGTTAATTTCTCAAGTGGATTAAAAACATCTGTCGCGCCTGTCAATGAACCGAACAACAATGCGATGCCATATAACAGCACTACTATGCCAGTGCCTTTCCAGAAACGCTGCCAGCCACTCGCTGCCGCAGGCAGAGTTTCCAGTGCGCGCATGTAAATTGCTGAAATAATCAGCAATGCAGCCCACAGCGCGAAGATAATAGACGAGGGCAATATACGCTCTAGCAGCCATATAGCTACAGCCAGCATCAGCACACCGAACACCGCCTTAACGGCATTCATCCATGCACCCGCTTTTGGCAACAGGCTGCCGGCAGAGGCACCAATGAGCAGCAACGGAACACCCATGCCAAGCGACATTACGAATAGTGCAACACCACCTAGCATAAAGTCGCCAGTCTGGCCGATATATAGCAATGCACCCGACAAAGGTGCTGCTACACAGGGCCCTACAATAAGAGCCGATAGAGCACCCATCACAAATACACCGCTGTAGGCGCCGCCGGGAATATTATTGGATGTTTCTGTCAGCCGTGTTTGCAGGCTGGCCGGAAGCTGCAGGTCATAGAATCCAAACATTGAAAATGAAAGCAGAACGAACACAGCCGCAGAACCGCCCAGCACCCATGGATTTTGAAATGCTGATGACAGGAGCTCACCAGTTAGCCCTGCAAGCATCCCTGCTATGGTATACATAATAGTCATGCCGAGGACATACACGACAGAAAGAGTAAAAGATTTCTTACGCGTGATATCAGTACCCTGGCCAACTATGATCCCCGACAGTATCGGAATCATCGGAAAAACACAGGGTGTCAGTGATAGCGCCAGGCCAAATAGAAAAAAGGCAAGAATGGTAGAACCAATACTACCTTCAGATAACATCGCGATAACCGACTGCTCTTCTGAAATCTCGTCAGCCGATGCATCAACAGATACTTTCCCTGCTGAAACTTCCTTCGGATTGCCTGCTTCAGCTAATGCTGGCGAAACACTGCCAGCTTCGCCCAAATCAAGATTCACCGTTTTACTGACAGGCGGATAGCAAATACCTTTTTCTGCACAACCCTGGTATTTGGCTATCAGCTGAAACTTGCTGCCTGCACTGCTTCCTGACAGCTCGAGATCAATCGCAAACTTTGCGTGATAAACCTCAGTTCGACCAAGAAATTCGTCTTCCTTGATATCACCAGCCGGCAGCTGGTATGGCAGTATGCTGATACCGGTGGTGGCACTTTCAAAAGCAAACTTCTCTCTGTATAAATAATATCCGTCAGCGATAACCACTGAAACAGCGACTTTATTATCAGAAACTGCAGCGACATTCAGTTGAAACGCCTCGTCCGGAGGTAGAAATTCCTCATCTGCCGAGTTTGCGCCAAGTAAAGAGGCCAGACCAGATTGTGTTACTGGAGCGGCAGAGGAAGACACTGGAGTTGCGCCCGCCGCATTCGCAGCGGAAACTGGCGCAGGTAAGTCTAATTTGAATTCTTTATTTATCGGTGGATAACAGACCCCTATCGGTTCATTACAGCCCTGAAACACTGTTTTAAGGACAACACTTTCAGCCTCATCACCTTCTCGCAGAAGCGGCAGATCAATGCTGACAGATTTTTTATATATCTCTACTTCACCAAAAAACTCATCCTGCTTCCGTATTGACTCCGGCATCTGCGGACTGTCGAGCCGACTGGAAGCGGCTTTTAGATCAAACGTGAATTTATTCTGGTAAAGGTAGTAACCAGGAGCAACTTTCCAGGTAAGCGTAATCTTATCAGGAGCGACTACCGGCTCCTGTAGTGCAAAGGCCTTGTCAGGATCGAGTAAGTCGTCATCCTGTGACCAACCCGGAATAGCCGGCATCAACAATAAAACAGCCAAAAACAAACGTGTTATATAAGAAGTTCTTTTCATCAATAAACTACTCTGAATTGTTTTTATACGGTTGCAGCACCCAATCTAAATAAGCAGGTAACCCACCAGTAACTGAGACAGTGATGATCTCAGGAAGTTCGTATGGATGGAGCTCCAGAACTCGCTCCTGTAGCGCCATTAAATTATTAGCGGCGCATTTTATCAACATAAGTGATTCATTGTCCTGTTGCACCTTACCTTGCCAGCGGTAGAAGGATTTAATCGAAGGGACAATATTGATACACGCGGCTAGACCAGCTTCAAGCAGACCCAGGGCAATACTGTCGGCTTTCCCGGGAGGGCAGCTTACCATTACCAGTAATACATCACCGGACCGATGTTTACCTGCCTGCTGCTGCATGTTAGTACAGAAGGGAGACCAGGACCAGAGAGAACCAGGGCACGTAAGTTATCACAAGCAGGGCTATAATCAGAACGATCATCCACGGTAAGGCCGCCTTGGTGACAGCACCAAGGCTCATCCCTGCAAGACCGGCAGCAACGTACAGGTTCAATCCTACCGGAGGAGTAATCATGCCAACTTCCATATTGGTTGTCATAATGATGCCGAGATGTATCGGGTCAATGCCGAGCGACATCGCGATAGGGTGGAACAGGGGAGCCAGAATCAACAGAATGGCAGAAGGCTCCATAAAATCACCGGCAAACCACAGTATGACATTAACCATCAGCAGGAATGCCCAGGGACTTAGATCCTGTTCAACTACTTTCGCAGCAAGTATTTGCGGCAGCTGCTCTTCTGTCAGCACATGGGCAAAAATCATGGCACAGGCAATGATAAACATCAGCATACTGGTCATCTTTGCCGCATTCAGCATCACCAGCGGAACATCTTTGAAGCCCATGTCTCTGTGAACAAACAACGCAATGATGGCGGAGTAGACGGCCGCAACGGCGGCGGCTTCAGTTGGTGTAAAGATGCCGCCGTAAATACCGCCGACAATAATCAGGATCAGCAACAGACCCCAGAATGCCCGTGCGAAGGCATGGAACAGGTGCTTCCAGCCATGCCAGGGCTCACAGGGCATATTCGTCTTGCGGGCATATAACCAGGTGACTAGCAGCAGGAAGGAACCCATAAAAATACCGGGAATAATTCCGGCGATAAACATTTTACCAACCGATTCCTCAACTGCGTCAGCATAAACAATCATCGGAATTGACGGTGGGATGAGAATGCCAAGACTGCCGGCCGTGGCAATAACACCGACAGCAAAGCTCTTGTCATAACCTGCGCTGACCATGCCTGGAATCATGATCGAACCAATGGCGACAACCGTTGCCGGTGATGAACCGGAAATAGCGGCAAAAAACATACACGAGACCACTGCGGCCATTGCTAACCCGCCGCGCATCCAGCCGACCAGGGCTTTGGCGAATTCAATCAGTCTGGCTGATACACCGCCTGTAGTGAGAAAATGTGAGGACAGGATAAAAAATGGAATCGCCAGCAAAGTGGTGTGTTCCATAGTATCGAAAAGTTTCTGTGCAACGACAGTGGCAGGATCTTCAGTCGCAAGAGTAATAAATGCCAGGCTGGTGAAACCGAGACTGATAGCGATAGGCACACCCAGCAGCAACAGACCAATGAGCCCGATAAACAGTAATGCACCTGCCATTATTTGACGGCCTCTTTGAGTGCCTTCTCTCGGATTTCCTCGGCTTCTTTCAGTTTTTCCTGGCGAATTGCATCGTGCTCGCTGCGCCCCACGTGAAGTTGCTCACCGCGCCAGATACGGATACCGACCCCTATCAGATGCAGGGTCATTAGACTCATACCCACCGGTATAGCGAGATAAGGTATCCACTGAGGTATTTGCAGATCAAGGGTCAGGTCACCCCATTGCCATATCTTGTAGGTGTACTCGATTGAAAGCCATAAAACGGGGATTGAAAACGCCAGGCAGATGGCCAGCGCAAGCAGACCGAGCCAACGCTGCGTTGGCTCCGAAAAACGGATTGTCAGGATATCGATGCCGAGATGAATTCCAGCCCGAATACCGTGTGCAGCACCAATCAGAACAACCCATGCGAACAGGTACTGGACCGCTTCCAGCGCCCAGGTAAAGCCGGTATCAAAAACGTAGCGAGCAACCACATTGGCAAATAGCAGCAGTGTGGCAACTGCAAAACCAACAGTTATGACAAACTGTTCAAAGCCGACAAGTATCCGATCTATCATATTTATTAACGGGCCTGCGTACGCAGGCCCGTAATTATGATGGCTAGTGGCCTATAGTGGCGTGGACCTTTTTAAGCAGGTCGGCACCGATCTGGTCACGGAACTGATCTTCAACCTTGGAAGTAGCCGCGCGAAATGAAGCACGCTGCTCAGGTGTCATATCGACGACCTTGGCATATTTATCTTCTTCGATTTTCTGGCGATCTCCACTATCTGCTTCTGCTGCAAAGACGCGTCCTTTCATCGTTGCATCCTTGATTATGGCACTAAGCTCGGTACGTATATCGTCGGGCAGGCTGTTCCAGAACTCGGAGCTAACTACCAGCAGGTAGCCAAGATACGAATGATTGGAAACAGTAATGTAGCTCTGTACCTCGTAGAATTTTTTCGAATAAATATTCGACCAGGCATTTTCCTGACCATCTACCACACCCTGACCCAGGGCAGTGTAGACTTCCTTGAAAGGCAGTTTCTGTGGTGTGCCGCCAAGCGCTTTAATCATCGCCTCGTGCACTTCGGAACTCTGGATACGGAATTTTTTTCCATTGAAATCCTGGGGGGTG
>Ga0316192_10000561_pt1 | contig 27205 bp, 29 predicted proteins | sample MerIslwburrow_MG_FD_204931 | JGI IMG/M metagenome (GOLD analysis project Ga0316192, IMG submission 204931) | Coastal sediment microbial communities from Maine, United States - Merrow Island worm burrow | ecosystem: Environmental > Aquatic > Marine > Coastal > Sediment | place: USA: Maine...
GTTATTTTACCTTTCCTTCGGGGTCTGGAGCCGCCCTTCGGGGTATTTGAGCTTTCCTGCGGGGTTTGGAGCCGCCCTTCGGGGTATTTGAGCTTTCCTGCGGGGTCTGGAGCCGTCCTTCGGGGTATTTGAGCTTTCCTGCGGGGTTTGGAGCCGCCCTGATTTTGATAAACTAAAAAGGCGCCACTTCAACATGAAATGATAAAGTAAAATAGATCCACCGCAGGCACTGTTCGTATTATTCATAAAAAAGAATATTACGAGGTGAAAGGATGCTAAAGATAAGTCAGTATGAGTTAATCAAAACGGCGCATCGAGTTTACGGAAAATCGATACGCTCGATAGCGAAAGAATTTGGTCATTCCCGCAAACGTACCTTTCGAAACAACTAGCGCCTGACCGAAAACACCCGGTTTTCGTCATGCTTTTAGACGGAATCCATCGTTTATTGAGCGCAATAAATTGTGGATTCCTTATAAGAACATTCGGGAATGACAGGCGTGGTTGAGTTTTCGCTCAGACACTAATTAGCTGCTCGTTTACAGGAATTTTTCCACGCGTCTTCACGTTTACAACACTCCCCAAAACCAAAAATATTGAAAGAGCGCCAATTTGCGCCAAAACAGTATTGTTGCATGGCATTGCAGATATTAAAAAGTCTTTGAGATAGTTCTTAGCGGAAAACAATCAGGTAACAAAGAAACAAAAGGGTAATATTTCAAATCGCCGGATGGCGCCGCCAGGCAATGTCCGGTTATAACAACAACTATATTAAATATTGCAAAAAGGATTAGAATCGATGAAGACCACACAACTAAAAAGGATGAACAGAATCACAGCAATCGTAGCAATAAGTGTTTTGGCATTATTCAACGCATGTCAAGAGAATGACACAAAAACCATCGTTTCTTCGGGAGGAGATGACAACTTTACAATTGTTGCCTATAGCGACGCGGCGCTTCCTTCTTTTACCAGAAAAGTGGAGGTTTTTGGCATTCCTATCTACGCAGTGGAAGCGGTTGATGACATCAAATTACTTCATGCTGCAAATGTGATGGCGCAATATCTTGACAACAACGAAGATGGCAGCGTTGACAACCCGCTGGTCGTAAATGCGATGAAGGCCAGCAAGGCTTTTGTGGTAATGTGGAAAACTGAAAGCGACATCGATATTCAGCCTCCCGCTGGCAGAATCGGGCAAGACCTGGGAGATGACGAAACGCAGCCCTCTTTTGTCAGCAACGGAAAAACCGGAAGGTTCGACGCCACCCTGGAAGAAATATTGCATATCATCACCGATGCAGGCTATGCGCAGGCTTATCCGACCGTATTTGGTGCGGAGTCAGGAACCAGCCTTGCCAATGCAATGGATATTGCCCGCGGCGGCCACTTCGAAACGGTTCCGTCAACTTATCCGGACGCGGCATGGTACACTTATGACGATCAAACCTGTGAATACGAATGCATGGCATCTGAATATATCTATTGGGGGTTGACTTCAATACTTGGCGCGCAGGAAAACAGACTTCCGGAAATTGCTCAGGAATGGAGACTAAACACCAAAGAAAAAGTGCAGCAAACCGACACTGCTATTTATCAATTGCTAACCGACTCGCAATATTTATTTCCAACTTCACTGCCGGACGGCAAGTATCGGAAATAAAGTCTTGCAGGATGTGCGCCCTTGTCGCGCATCCTGCAAGACTTTTGATAGGCGCGGCAAAACTTAAATTATATGGACGTTATTTTTATGCAATTTTCATGTTGTAGAATAATTTACAACATGAACATTGCCTCTCGGTATAAAGACAGACTGCCAGATAATAATGCGATACAGTTTACCAATCTATCCAACTTGCATCATCACCTAAAAAAGCTCGACCCCGAAAACCACTCGAATCGGCCTTTGCATCAAAGCAAGATTCCCGCAATGGTTGCGGTTAGCCAGGAGGCGAGCGCGCCGCCAATCATTGCTCGAAAACCTAATCGCGCCAGATCGCCCTTACGTTCCGGCGCTATGCCGCCAATACCGCCTATCTGAATGGCAATCGAACTAAAATTGGCAAACCCACACAACGCATAAGTTCCAATAATAAAAGAGCGTGGAGAAAGTGTTTCGGCGGCCTTGCCTAGCTCAACAAAGGCTACAAACTCATTCAGTGAAACTTTCATGCCAAGCAAATACCCGACACTTAATACATCGCCGCGTTCGACGCCCATTACAAGAGCCAGCGGCGCAAAAAGATAACCTAGTAGTTCCTTCAGACCAAAATGCTCAATGCCAACCAGCCCGGTTATGCTAATCATAAAAAAATCGAGCAGATGCACCAGAGAATAAAATGCGAGCAACATTGCGCCAACATTGAGCGCCAATTTCAACCCGTCGGCCGCGCCTGTTGCCGCGGCGTCCACCACATTCACCGCATTTTTTTCTATCTTTATCTTTGCTGCATCCGTGGTCATCGTTTTCTCGGTTTCCGGAAAAATAATTTTTGCCATGACCAGCGCAGCCGGGGCGGACATCACACTGGCAGCCATTAAATGTCCTGCATCAGCGCCAAACCGAACATAAGCTGCCATTACTCCGCCCGCAATTGTAGCAAACCCGCCGCACATAACCGCCATCAGTTCTGAATTGGTCATCTTTCCAACAAAAGGCCGAACCACAAGCGGCGCTTCGGTTTGCCCGACAAATATGTTTGAAGCGACAGACAGGCTTTCCGCGCCGCTGGTGCCCATGGTTTTTGACATGACCCATGCCACACCCTGCACTAACTTTTGCATTACACCAATATGATAGAGAATCGACATCAGTGACGCAAAAAATATGATGGTTGGCAAAACATGAATTGCAAAGCTAACGCCTATATTTACAAAGGATTCAGTGTTAGCATCCCAAACTTGAAAAGGACCGGCCATCCCGAGCCCTTTGCTGACTTCAGGCACGCCAAGGTAGAGATTGCCAAATAGAAACTGCGCGCCAACATCTGTAAAACTGAGGAGTTTTGAAATTACCGACTTGGCGAAGAAAAAGAAACTTTTACCGGGCCCGGTTCTCAAAATTACGATTGCAAAAATTAGCTGTAACAGCAGCCCCCACCCAACAACTCTATAGTCAATTTTACGTTTATTGTTTGACAACAACCACGCAATTCCAAGCAATACGGCGCAACCCAAAACACCAATAAGTCGTTCCATTATTTAGGATTCCTTTTTATTATTCAACAGCAGGAGGTTCAAAACATTTACGACATCGAGCTTCATATATTTCTTTGGCGCCAACCACCACCCGACTCGCGCTGCTAACAACCCGTTGGCTTTTGTTAGCAGGATTTCCACATATAACACAAATTGCCAACGTTTTTGTGACTGACTCTGCAATAGCAAGTAGTTGCGGCATCGGTTCAAACGGCAATCCCCGATAGTCTTGATCCAGGCCGGCTACAATGACACGTTTCCCGTCGAAAGCCAGTTTTTCACAAATTCCAAGAATCTCCAATCCAAAAAACTGACATTCATCAATAGCAACAACTCTTGCATCGCCAACTTTTTCAAGTATCTCGCTCTCATGTTCAACCACCACAGAGGGAAATTTTTGTTCATTGTGAGAAACGATATGGCTTGATGAGTATCGCGTGTCGATATGCGGCTTAAAAATGGCAACTTTTTGTCGGGCAATTTCAACCCGGCGCAATCTCCTGATTAACTCTTCCGTCTTACCACTAAACATACTCCCGACAATAACTTCAATCCACCCAACATCTTTGCTGATAATATGTAACATCGTCCCTCCGATAGAAACTCCTGTCTAACAGCGCTGGTCTATTAACGCCTGTATTTTGGTGCTAATTACATCAATTGCCACGAGATTGCGCCCACCTTCGGGAACGATTAAATCAGCGTACATTTTTGATGGTTCAACAAACTGCAAATGCATTGGCCGAACACTTTTTTCATACTGCTCCAACACAGTTTTCATTGTGCGTCCTCTGGTCAGAATATCACGACGCAATCTACGCATCAATCGTATATCCGGATCGGTATCCACAAATATTTTGATATCCATTAGCTCTCGCAGTTCTTTATTATCAAGAATCAAAATGCCATCAAGAACAATGATTTCATGCGGTCCAAGCAACTTTGTTTCTGTAGAACGGGTATGCGTCGTAAAATCATAAACAGGCAGACTTATTGTTTTGCCAGACAAGAGCGCCTTGATCTGTGAAAGCAACAGGTCTGAATCAATGGCATTCGGATGATCAAAATTTTGTTGCTTTCGTTCCTCAAAAGGCAAACTCTCCAAATCACGATAATACGAGTCCTGACAAATACGAATAACTTTTGAAGAACCCAATTCGGCGCTTACTTTTTGCGCAATCAAAGTTTTTCCGGAACCTGAACCGCCGGCAATTCCAATAAGAATACCTTTTTTGGTAAAAGTCATGTCAGATTAGTCATTGGAAACAAGATAGGAAGCATCAAAAGCTTCAGGTAGCAGCTCAGCAAGCGAAAAAGTCTTCAAGCTATCATTGTTTTGGTATAATATGACTTCCAGTTTCGAGGAAAAGTCAGATAATACTTGTCGGCAAGCGCCACACGGAGGACAGAACTCTTCTGCTGATGAGACAATTACTATCGATTTAAAATTTCGCTCACCTTCAGATAGCGCTTTAAAAATTGCGACTCGCTCTGCGCAGATAGTCAGACCAAAAGAACTACTTTCAATATTACATCCGGTGTAGATTTTTTCGTCACTTGTAGCCAAAGCGGCTCCGACCTTGAAGTTTGAATAAGGGGCAATTGCCGAATTCCCGGCCTCTAGCGCCGCTTTTATCTGTAACGCAAGCAATGCAGACATAAAATTTTCCCATCATGATAAAAAAAATCCGAGAGGTTTCTCGGATTTAAGGTATTTGATTGCGAACGGCAGAGCCGCAATTTTATATTTTAGAAAGGTAAATCATCTTCATCAACAGCAGAGGAAGATCCGGAAGAAGGCATATCCATGTCAGTAGGCGGCGGGGGCTCAGATGGACGCTCCGAATCGCTGCGCCCATCAAGCATTGTCAAAGTCTCAGCAACGATTTCCGTGGTATACCGCTTTTGACCATCCTTTTCCCAAGAACGCGTTTGAAGGCGACCCTCCAAATAAACCTTACTTCCTTTTTTCAAATACTCTCCAGCAATTTCAGCCAGACGACGCCAAAGCACAACCCGATGCCACTCAGTGCGTTCTTTTTTATTTCCATCGCTATCCTTCCAAACTTCGCTTGTAGCAATGCTTAACATCGTGACAGCAGCTCCATTTGCTGAATACTTCAATTCAGGGTCTTGCCCCAAATTGCCAAGAACGATTACTTTGTTTACAGAACCCTTTCCTGTAGCCACTTGTGACACCCTCCAGTTTGTTAAAAAAAATACAAATTTATCGTAACAATATTTAGCCCTTTTGTCAAGATTTTTTTGGCTATCCTAATTCTCCACTCATCCGTAAAATTAAACCTACGACTATAATGGCGGCAGTTTCAGCGCGCAACCTTCTTGTCCCTAATCCAAAAGGCACAGCTCCATTTTCAACGGCCTCGTTAACTTCTTCTTCTGAAAATCCACCCTCAGGCCCTACCAATACTGTTGCGGATCCAGCGTCAATCAATTTTTCTTTGATTATCTGATCAGAGAATTGACTGTCAAAACGTTCATCTGCAATAAGCTTTACTCCAGACTCCTTTCCCAGACATCCAACGACACTCATTGGGTCATCAAGTTCCGGCAACCTCGACCGACAACATTGCTTTACGGCAGATATCAAAAGTTTTTGACATCGCACTTTTCGAAAAGATGCCACAGGCAGACTGGTGTTTTTGGTTGACAGCGGGACTATTTTTGTAATTCCGAGTTCAGTGCATTTTTCTAATGCAAACTCAAAGCGCTCCTTTCTGATCAGCGCCATTCCAAGCGAAAGTTTAAATTTTGGTTCGCCGGAATTCTCGAAACGCTCCAAAATACCCGCCCATACTTTTTTCCTGTCAACACTTTTTATAATGCAACTATAATTATTACCCTTGCCATCGGTGGCCGTAACAATATCCCCTTTTTTTTTCCTGATCACCGAACTCAAATGATGCGCCTCTTCCTCAACAATAAAGAGTTCATTATTTTCAACATTTTCAGGCAGCACATAGGAGACATTGGTAAACGTGGCGGCGTTTCTCATTGCGCCTAATTGACAGCTTTATTTTTTTCAAAAACAAGACTGAAGGAATTTGGCGTAACATCTCGATAAATAATCGACTTCGGATGTTCTATTGTGGCGGAATATTGTCGGTTTGGAGCCTTTTTTATTTTGTGATAATCAATGTAAGCGCTAATTTCTTTTTTATTAAGACCTGAAATGACCTGCCCGCCTCCCTGCACTACCAAGCTTAAAGTAGACGGCACAACATAAATTGTTAAGTTTGATGGAGCATTTCTAACATTTACCGGAATATCTGTAATCGTATAATCTAACAGTTTTTGCACATTTACATGAAAGTAAACCGATGTCCTCGACAACTCAACCTTTCTGGATTCAGGCAGATCGAGCGCAACTTTTGAACTCAGATCAAATTTCATTTTTTTGAATGAAGCGGCAACTGTTTTAATTAAATTAATTTTTTTGAGAATGCTAAGAGGGCCTGATACCACAACAGAATCAGGCGTGACAAAGACTGATTCAATTTGTGTAAAGCCCGGAGCCACAGAAACGTTGATAACCGGGGAGACCGGTATCTTTTTGCTCTGCCAATCATCCAGAATCACCGTGACAGACTGAGGCGACACCAGCGTCTCTGTAGCTAGTGTCACTGATTGCCTTGAAGATGTAATATGACTGACATCTAGTTCAAATGTACGCGCTTTTTTAATTGAAGAAGCATCAATTTCAATCCGCGCGTTTTTGGCAAGTCCAAAAGCGATTAAAGCCTTGCCGGAACCTTTGACCTTTACTTTAGCGGTTTTAGGCGGGCTGTTAAGAAGAACTTTATTCGAAGGAATCTGAACTATATTTATAGGAACATCTACAAAATCTTCGTACTCATTTTCTGTAATAACAAAAAACCAAACAAAGACAGCAGACACAAAAACAGTTAGTTTAACTTTATAGTTGTGATAAAAAGCAGCATACATGATAGCACTGATAAAAGTAAAACAGTAATGTCAGGCAACTCTATTATTTAAAAGACTGTTCGACAGTTTTTCCAATGCTAAGTTCACCATTGTCAATGCGGAGATTAAATCCACAATTTGGAGTTGTGCAGACCCAAGCTTTATACATAATGGAAGAACCTTCGCGACCATAGTCAGACAACGGAACTAAAATTCCAGAACTACATTTTTGGCATTTAGGGAATACCATATCCATTTCAATAACCTCCCCAGGTTTTTTTCTACACTCGTTATGCCAAGAATATCAAATGCGTCGACATTCGTACAGAAATTTTTAACCAAGCAATCTACATTTACTCTTTAACAACCCACAGTTTAACTTTTGCTTCAACCTCAGAGTGGATTTTAATCGGAATATCATAAACGCCCAATGCCTTAATTGGTTCGTCCAATAAAATTTTACGTTTATCGATTTCGTGCCCACTTTTCGCTAAAAGCTCTGCTATATTTTGCGATGTAACAGAACCAAATACTCGATCTTCATCACCTACAGCCACACTAGCTGTTATGGATACCTTTGATAGTTTGTCGGCAAATTTCTGCGCTTCATTTTTGCCCTCCGCCAGTTTGGCTTGAACTTTCTGCCGCTCGCGTTCATAAACCTTCATATTTGGCGCAGTGGCCTGCAATGCAAGTTTACGAGGGAGTAAGAAATTTCGCGCATAGCCCGGTTTAACATCTACAATTTCACCCGTGGCTCCGACATGTTTTACATCTTCTCTAAGTATGATTTTCATTCCAAATCCAAACTTTATTTTTTTATACTACTTTGTACTTTCCATTACATAAGCCATCAAAGCCAAATGACGGGCTCGTTTAATTGCCGTTTTTACAATTCTTTGGCACTTCGCGTCATTGCCGGATGTGCGTCGGGGAATAATTTTACCTTGCTCTGTTACAAACCGAACAAGTAAATCTGTATTTCTATAGTGGATCTCCGAAATGGACGGCCCATCCTTCTCATAGAACCTATTTACCTTTTTTTTCTTAATCATTAAACCTACTCCATCAATTACCGTATACAAAATATCGAATAACTTACACCGGCTCCCTTATGCATCAGCCGATTCATTTTTTTCCTCACCTGAAGGTTCTTCTGCCTTAACCGCCGTTTCTACAGAGTCAGGACTCTCTTCAACTGCTGTTGTGTCAACAGGTTCTTTTGGAGCATTCCTCTGACTACGCAAAATATGCTTTTCTGTTTTTACCGTAAGATACCTCAAAAGAGCTTCTTCCAACTTAAATTCGCGCTCAAGTAATTTGGGCAGCGTAGAAGGTCCTTCAAACTGAATATGGTGATAATTCCCATAATTTTTACGATTAATTTCATAAGCCAGACGCTTCTTCCCCCAGTCTTCAATCAACAAAATTACTCCGCCATTATTTTTTATAAAAGTTTCAATTTTGGCTACAGTAACTTGAATGTCTTCCGGCTTCAAAAGGGAGTCTAAGACAATTGTGGTTTCATATTTCGTCAACTTTTACTTCACCTCCGATTTTATTCTTACTTTGCAAGCAGTGGCGCGAGCACCAAAGAAATTACAGCCATTAATTTAATTAATATATTGATAGACGGCCCCACTGTATCCTTTAATGGGTCGCCGACGGTGTCGCCGATCACAGTTGCCATGTGAGTTTCAGAACCTTTGCCTCCGAAATTTCCTTCTTCAATATATTTCTTTGCATTGTCCATTGCGCCGCCCGAATTAGCCATTTGAATACCAAGCATCACACCGGTAATAAGCGCGCCTACCAGCAATCCGGCCAGCGCCTCGGGCCCCAGTCCAAAGCCAACAATCGCCGGGGTTACAATTGCAAGAAAACCTGGAAGCAACATTCCCTGAATAGCTCCCTTGGTGCTGATGTCCACGCATCTAGCTGAATCGGGTAAAGCCTTACCCTCCATCAAGCCAGGTATCTCTCTAAATTGCCTGCGCACCTCTTCAATCATCTGAAAAGCAGCCTTACTCACTGCATCAAATAGCATTGATGACACAAAGAAAGGAAACATGCCGCCAATCAACAACCCCGCTAAAACGGTTGGGTTTTTGATGTCGGCAACTTCAACGCCTGCAGTTTTCATATAAGCGGCAAGAAGCCCCAAGGCTGCAAAAGCCGCAGAACCAATTGCAAATCCTTTTCCAATGGCCGCAGTTGTGTTGCCGACAGAATCAAGATTATCCGTTATTTCCCTTACGGATGGATCTAGTTCAGCCATTTCGGCAATGCCGCCGGCGTTGTCAGCTATTGGCCCATAGGAGTCAACCGCTACAACCATACCCGTTGTGGCAAGCATGCCTAGCGCCGCCATAGCAACGCCGTAGATGCCCGCAAAATGACTAGCAAGAATAACTGCAAAGGCAAGCGCAATTACCGGGACGGCCGTTGACGCCATACCTATAGAAATTCCACCAGTTACCGTCAACGCCGGGCCACTTCTCGACTCTTCAGCTAATTTCCGCACTGGCTTATATTTGTTTGATGTATAATATTCGCTAAAAAAACCGACGACAAGACCTGATACAACACCTGTCATCGTTGCCCAAAAAGGCCCCATTGCAGTATAAGTTGTCCCATCCTCAGTAAATTCGCCCCCAAAGGACTTAACTACAAAGTAAGCTCCAATAGCCGTTAAAGTAGCACTCACATAAGTCCCACCCATCAATGAGCCTTGGGGGTTTGAACGTCCGGTTATCTGCACAAAAACAATACCGACCACAGAAGCAATGATCCCCACGCTGGCTATTAGTAGCGGCACAATTTGCAGCTTTTCCAGTATTTGAGGAGAAGACATTCCAATTCCAATAAAGGAAGCAATTGCCAATGCAGCGATTATCGATTCTACATACGACTCAAGTAAATCAGAACCAAGGCCAGCCACGTCGCCAACATTATCACCGACGTTATCTGCAATTACAGCAGGATTGCGTGGATCATCTTCCGGGATATTGGCTTCAATTTTGCCGACTAAGTCAGCTCCCATGTCCGCGCCTTTTGTAAAGATGCCGCCGCCGCTCCGTGCAAATAATGCAACCAAACTTGCGCCCATAGCATAACCATTTACAATTGTAGGCTCGCCCTTAAAAACAATAAAAACAATGCAAAGTCCAAGCAATGACAAACCGACTACGCTCATACCCATAACAGCGCCGCCGGAAACTGCTACACTCAGCGCGCCTTGCAGGCCGCCGCTTAAAGCTCCTTGTGTGGTTCGGCAATTTGCCCTGGTTGCGATACTCATTCCAATATAACCTGCCAAGGCGGATGCAAACGCGCCTGCTATAAATGCAATTGATGTTCTCCACCCGAGTTCGACATCAGCAAAATTTGGCGCTATAGCCATCAAAACCGACAAGACCAAGACAAAAATACCGATAAACAGATACTCACGTTTTAAGAAAGCTTGAGCGCCTTCCTGAATTGCTTTCGAGATTTGAACCATTCGTTCATTGCCAGGATCCTTTTTCATCACAGTCCAACTTAAATAAACCACAAAAAGCAAAGCGATGAGGCTTGCAATAATCGGAATAATAATCAACTTACGTGTCCTCCTTAATCAGTTAAAGGTGTCCATTGCTCTTAGAATATTATTAGATACAAAAAACGCACAGGCGTCTGCTGATATCTTTATTGCTTTAGCAAGAACATCCGATTCACTTTCTTCAAACTCGCCAAGGACAAAATCCACGGCCGTCACACTATGACCATTTCCAATGCCTACTTTGAGACGAGGGATTTGATTAGCGTCCAAGCTCTCAATCACCGATTTAATTCCATTATGCCCACCTGAACTTCCCTCACGCCTAAACCTTATTTGACCGAGGGGCAGATGAAAATCATCGTAGATAATCAGTAAATTTGACAGATTGACACCGTATTTTTCAATTAAATAAGAAACAACAACGCCACTTCGATTCATAAAATTTTGCGGCGCTGCAACTAAAACCCGGCATTGCGATGAGAGGTCGATTTCCCATAAAAAAACATGGCTATTGACCTCAACAGCTACTTTGGGGTATCGAAAAAGCAACTCCGCTATAACCATAAAACCGGCGTTATGTCTTGTTTTTTCATAAGACTGACCGGGATTGCCCAAACCAACCAACAGCTTCGAAGTCAATTCTGCAGCCCTTAGACTGAAATTACTCTGAGTCCTTACTGTCGGACTTACCGATCAACTCCGGTTCAACTACCGCTTCAACATCTTCATCTTCCTCTGCGACCAAAGTCGAAGGTCGTACGGAAACAATTGACTGATCAAGTTCATTTAAAACTTTCACGTTGCCTAACTCAAGGTCGCCTACAAGGACAGATTGATTTAAGTCGAGTTCAGAGACATCAACTTCCAAATGTTCGGGAATATCTGCCGGCAAACATTCAACTGAAATTTCACGTAATTGCTGCTGAAGCAGGCCGCCGCCGTTCTTCACGCCCGTAGCGGTTCCCGTGAGGTGAATCGTAACATCAACAGTGACCTTTTCCGTCATTTTAACGCCCATAAAGTCGACATGCAACGGGTAACCTGTGACCGGGTGCCATTGAATATCCCGAATGACGGTTTTCAATTTCTTTTTTGGACTCAAAGCGACATCAACTATCGAACTATCTGCATGAAGAATTTTCTTAAACTCTTTCGCATCAACAGAAAGTGCCACGGGCACCTCACCATGCATGTAATAAATTGCGGGAACACGCCCTTCACGTCTCAGCCCCCTAGAGATTCCCTTTGAAAAGCTTTCCCTCTTTTCTGCATTTAAAACTAATTCAGACATTAAAGCGCTCCAAAATAAATTTAATCAAACAAAGAACTTATAGACTCATCGCTATGAATCCGCTTGACAGCTTCTCCAAATAAAGCAGAGGTGGTCAAAATATCGATTTTTTCAATGCTTTTCCGGGCTGGCAAATCCACAGTATCCGCTACTATTATTTTTTTAATCGGGGACTCAGCGATTCGCGTAACAGCTTCGCCCGAAAGCAGCGGATGAGTGCACGCGACATAAATATCCTGCGCGCCGCGCTCTCGCAAAACCTGCGCAGCATTACACAGCGTGCCAGCCGTGTCAACAATATCATCGATCATCAAAATGTTTCTTCCAGCAATATCCCCAATAATATTTACGATTTCAGCCGAATTGTGCTTTGGCCTGCGCTTATCGATAATGGCTAAAGGCGCGCCCAGCCTTTTGGCGTAAGCCCGAGCCATCGTTATTCCTCCCACATCAGGAGAAAGCACAGTCAAATCATTGATTTTCATCTCTCTGAAATGATCAGCAAAAATTGTGGCTGAGTACAAGTGATCGACAGGTATATCAAAAAAACCTTGAAGTTGTGGCGTATGCAAATCCATCGTCAAAATCCGATCAACGCCTGCTGTAACCAACAAATTAGCCACTAATTTTGCGGTTATCGCAACGCGCGGCTGATCTTTCCTGTCCTGCCTGGCATAGCCAAAGTATGGGATTACAGCTGTAATGCGTTCAGCCGAAGCGCGCTTGGCGGCATCCACCATTATTAGCAACTCCATCAGATTATTGGCTGGCGGATTAGTTGACTGAAGAATAAAAACGTCAGCGCCACGAATGTTCACATTATAGCGCGCCCAGATTTCACCGTCACTAAAATACCGCACAACAGAATCGCCTTTTGGCACATTCAAGTAGGCGGACACCTTCTCTGCAAGAGCTAAATTGGAATTCCCCGAAAAAACAATTGGATTAGTCAACAAAAATTCTTTCCAAAATCTGACTTACTATTATAGAAAATGACGGCAACCCAAAACCGGATTCCGTCATTTACCTTAAATGCCATATTTGCTGAGGCGGGAGGATTCGAACCTCCGAATGCAGGGACCAAAACCCTGTGCCTTGCCGCTTGGCGACGCCCCAATAACACCTCAAGATTAAAGCTCAGATACCAAAATCACACCAAATCCCCATCCTCGCCGCCAACCTTATCTGCCGTAGCCTGATACTCTTCAAGAATTCGATCTTCGAGATACCCGCGAAATTCATTTCTAATCGGATGCGCGATATCACGATAAGTGCCATCAGGCATTTTACGACTTGGCATACTGACAAAGTAGCCCGACCCACCTTTTATGATTTTCATACCTCGAACCACAAAAGCATCATCAAAAGTCACATTGACAAAAGCTTTGAGCTTGTCTTCATCACGCAGACTAATGTTTATTTCTGTTATTTCCATGTTTCCCTCCACAGAAATGACCATACTCACGCCCCAACACAGCAGGAGCCCGCCACCTGTTTATTACCTTCAAAAATTCCCGCCCGAAACAAACTGCGTCAGATAAACATCGCCCTGACCGGACAACATTTTCTTGACTGCACCTACATCAACACTTCCATCAAAAACGCCAAATACCACAGATCCGGATCCAGACAAACTAGCATATACAGCACCAGACAAAAGCAGAACTTGCTTTACTGTCAACAAATGAGGATAACTGGGGAATATCGCTTCTTCAAAATCATTAGGAGCAACACCAGGAAAATCTATTTCCTTGACATTCTTACCGTTATAGCTGGTCAAGGTAGTTTTTTTTTTTTTTATTGTCAAGTTCAAATTCAATTTACTATAAGCCCATGTGGTCGATATTTCTACCCCTGGATAAACAACAACAACAGTCAGGCCGCCCAAGTTGAAATCAACTTTTTGCAACTTTTCGCCGCGCCCGCTCGCAATTGCAGGTTCCCCGCCAACAAAGAAAGGAACATCCGAACCTAGTCGAGCCGCCATTTCCTCCAAGTCCATCCTTGAATACTGCAACTGTAAAAGCTTATTAAGAGCTCGAAGAACGGCCGCCGCATCACTACTTCCACCGCCAAGCCCTGCGCCAACAGGTATGTTTTTAGTTAACTGAATATCTACGCCAATCTCATAGCCAGCCTTGCCTTCAATAGCGCGCGCAGCGCGACAGCAAAGGTTCCGACCATCAATTGGAATTCGGGAATCATTGCAGCGCATGACAATCTCCCGACCATCCGTAAGAGACACCTGGACAATATCATGGAGCTGAATTTGATGCATCACGGTCTCAATCTCATGATAACCGTCCGCTCTTTTCCCCATAATGCTCAAACCCAAATTAACTTTGGCGTAGGCAGGCAAGCGCACACTTTTCATTTATGGTCTGAACTTGAGGCTTTGTAGTATATTGCCAAGCTGGCAACAAGCTGTTTTTTTGAAATTTGCAGGATTTCAGTTTCTGACAGTACAAACCCAGGCAAGGAAGACGCCCATACTCGCAATTTTGCGAGAGGCATTTTCACAATCTTTTCGAACTCAACGACTTTCGGACTCTCGATATCGCAAACAAGACCAAGCTCTTCGTGCGGCCCGGGGATGACATGCACGGAAACAAGGTGACCCACTTCTTGCAAAGCGAGACGACCTGCCTCGACTGAGGATTTCACTGCGCCAACTTCGCCGACCACCTTTATGGTGATCAAGGCGGCTTCTGTTTTTTCAAAACCGCCAAACGACACATTCGCCGCCTTCAGCATCGCATCAGCAGCGTGAATCGCACCTACAAGTCCTCGCGTTTCAACAAGACCTATCGCTTCTTTCACCAGAGGATATCCAGACTTTTCATGAAGTAGATTTTTCAGGAAGGATCATTTCAACGTCGGAGTGCGGTCTCGGAATGACATGCACAGAAATCAACTCGCCTACTTTTTCAGCTGCCGAAGCCCCGGCGTCTGTTGCGGCTTTCACCGCGCCGACATCGCCCCGAACCATAACAGTCACATAGCCGCCGCCAATTTTTTCCTTCCCGATCAAATTAACTTTTGCAGCCTTAACCATTGCATCCGCCGCCTCAATCGCACCGACTAAACCTCGGGTCTCTATCATGCCTAACGCATCCAAACTCATTGCAAATCTCCTTACTTTGATTGGGTTGACTCCAACAGCAATAGCCACAGTCAAATAGATGGAATGGTACTGAATCTAATTCTGATTGTCAACATTTTTGAGGCTGTAAATACTCAAAAAAATTTGCTTTTCAAATGTTTAATCGATACTATCACTCTTTATGGATCGAGTCTACTTTTTCTCCGACGTGCATCTTGGCGCGCACTCGGAAGAAACTGAACAAAAAAAAATATCGCGCCTGACATCATTTCTTCAGCAGTTAAAAGGCAAGGCTGACTATCTATATATTGTCGGCGACTTATATGATTTTTGGTTTGAATATCGAACAGTAGTCCCAAAGGTTAATCTGCGTGTTTTGTCGGCGTTGCTTCAACTTGTTGACGCTGGAGTAAAGATATTTTATTTTACTGGCAACCATGATTTATGGCACAAACATTATCTGGCAAAAGAAATTGGCCTCACGTTTTTTCATGAGCCGCAAATGATCATGCACAACAAACTCAAATTCTTTGTCGCGCATGGAGATGGACTGACCGCCGGACAATGGAAACTGAGATTAATGAAACAAATCATGGCAAACGGTCTTAATCAATCACTTTTTCGTCTTCTCCATCCGGATTTTGGCATAAGTTTGATGCAAGCCTATTCAAAATATAGCAAGAGTTCCGGTGAAAATAAATTTATGGCGGCTTATAGAAAGTTGGCGCATGAAAAGATAGACGCGGGGCTTGATGCAGTTATTGTCGGGCATGCCCACGTTCCATGTTTTGAAAATATAAAGGGGAAGCATTTCATTTGTTTGGGAGACTGGATAGAAAACTTTACTTACCTCGAACTGCTCCCTAACTCCTTTCAACTCAGGACTTGGGAAGGGTAAGTCTGAATTCAAACTTGAACTTATCTAAAACAAAATCGGTTAATTCTTTTGAAGGTACTTTTTCATAAGCAAAAGTTCTATTTTTTCGATAAACCCATTCTGAAAAATACGATTTTCTTAAAATTAAATACGTTGCCTGACTGGTGAAAATTAAGAATGGCATCTGTTGCTCAAACAAAAATAACCTCGTAACACGATTCACAACTGATTGAAAACCCAAAGGCTTTCTAAGCCGGGCACAATGCTGACAGGATAACGAAAAAACCTTTCGGAGTGGACGGTCAAAATTAATTATCAACTTCATACCTGGGCACATGAAACAAAAAAAAACATCCCTATCCAAAATCCAAAAGTGGCTTATCTGGAGTCCTGTATTTTTTTTTATTATAGCCGTCAGCATATATATCACGCTGCTTACACGTGACTTGCCCTCCTTACAACAATTGGAATCATATAAACCCAAACTGGCTTCAAAAGTTTATTCCATCGACATGCAGGTCATTTATGAATACTATGAAGAGAAACGAAGCTTTGTGCCTTTGGAAGAAATGCCTGAACATTTAATTCAGGCTGTAATTGCAACAGAAGATCGCAAATTCTATGACCATTGGGGCATGGATTTACGACGTCTGTTTGGAGCAATTTTAAAAAATATTGTATCGGTGCAATTTAAAGAAGGCGCAAGCACTTTGACACAGCAGTTGGCGCGACAGCTCTATCTCAGTTTAGAAAAAACGATTGACCGTAAAATTAAAGAACTAATTACCGCCATTCAGATTGAACGAACCTATACAAAACAAGAAATTCTTGAGATGTACCTGAACCACATGTATTTCGGGCATGGCGCTTATGGGGGACAGTCAGCTGCTGTAAAGTATTTCGGAAAGGATTTGCAGGATTTGACGGCTGACGAATGCGCAATTCTTGTCGGCCTTTTAAAAGCTCCCAACAATTACACGCCTATCCGTTTCCCCAATAAAGCGCTTACCCGAAGAAATATTGTTCTTTCCGCCATGCACCAAATGGAATATCTTACCTCAGATGAATATCGCGATTTAATCAAAAAACCGATCATTGTGCATTCAGGCGAAACGACCACTGGCCTCGCCCCCTACTTTACCGAATATATCAGACAAATAATGCAGGAAAAGTATGGATATGACCTCTATACGGACGGGCTGTCGATTTACACAACACTTGACACAAGGGCGCAATACCTTGCAGAGAAATCGGTCAGAGACAATTTACCGAAAATTCAAAACACTGTTAATAAGTACCATATCAATCAAAAGCTAGTCAAAGATGTGCTGAGCGATAAGCTTAAAAACAGTGACCGGGAGGTTCTCCTGCAAGACTCTACATGGGTAGATTCGGCGCTGACGGAAAAAGTGAAGGTTCAAACAGCTCTCGTCTCAATCGACCCGCGAAACGGACACATCATTGCAATGATTGGCGGGCGCGACTTCCAGGAATCCAAATACAACCGGGCGGTGCAAGCCAAACGACAGCCAGGCTCAACTTTTAAACCATTCGTGTACACCGTTGCAATTGACAATGGCTACCCGACCACACAAGAGGTGCTCAACCAACCGGTAGTTGTTATGATGCCGGACGGCACCCGTTGGTCTCCACGAAACTATGATGGCCGAGTCGGCGGGCCAACAACCTTTCGCGAGGCGCTCAAACTTTCAATCAATTTGGTGACGGTCAGGGTGTTGCAAGGTTTAATTCGCAAACCGAGCCTTGTGGTAGATTATGCGCACAAAATGGGCATCAAGTCTGACTTGCCCGCAGTCGACGCCATTGCTTTGGGAGCGTCAGGCGTAACACCGCTGGAATTGACCTCCGCTTACGGAACCTTTGCAAATGGCGGCGTGCATGTCGAACCCGTGGCAATATTACGCGTTGAGGACAAAAACGGAAATGTTCTTGAACAGCATATTCCCAAAAGCCAGGAAGTGCTGAGAAAGCAAACCGCCTACATAATGACAGATCTGTTACAAACCGTCATCAATGAAGGCACCGGCGCCAGAGTCCGCTGGATGTATAATTTTTATCGACCAGCAGGAGGAAAAACCGGCACGACCAACGACAATAGCGACGCCTGGTTTATGGGTTTTACACCACAAATAGCCACAGGAGTTTGGGTCGGCATTGACGATTTCAGTATGACTTTGGGGGAAGGCCAGGACGGCTCGAAAGTAGCCTTGCCAATATGGGCACCCTACATGAAAGCTGTCCATGACTCCCTTATGCTGCCTGAACAAAACTTCATTATGCCGGAGGGTGTGGTAAGAGTCGAAATTTGCGAAGATTCAAAGCTATTGGCGCAAGATGATTGCCCATGCAAAGTGATTGAGGAGGTCTTTTTTGAGGAATTGGCTCCGACTGAATATTGCAATGACAGTGAGAACTTTAACCGCCGCAATCACGACGATAAAAGGAAACGAAAAAAGGTCAGATTTTAGCCAGACCTTGCTCACAGCATCCTATAACTCGGCGTCAGTCATTCTATTCAACTCAACAAAGTGATAGAGAAAAGGAAATTTTGTTTCTTAAACAGCCTTATCACAAATTTTTGTCGAATTTCGGAATTTCACCACGCCGCGGCCATGGTTTAAAGAAAACTGATATATCGCGTTTGAGCAACTCAAATAAAAACTATCGTTTTATCAAAGACGCTTTTACTGAAAACATTTCTACCAACAAAATGCTCGAATTCGAAATTTTAGCGAACCGCCGAGATAATGCTTTAAAATTCCATAAAAACAATAGTATAACATACGCATCTTCTACAATATAGGTATGACTATGAACTTTCTATATCCTGTCGAAAGCATTTCCAAACTTAAGTCCGGTTATATTAAATCTGAATACGTTTTTCGTAAAGGAATGCTCATCATCCAAAATGAGCAGTGTACATTTACGTCCGAAAATGGCAAGAATTACACTTTCACGGTTGAAGATCGGTTTGATGATTTCAAAGTTAATATTCAAAACAAGGAGAATGGCTTACATTATGACTGTTCATGTGGCATGCAATTGCAATGTTGTTCGCATAGCGCAGCAGCTTTGATAACGCTTTCCAGAATGTATCAGGAAACTGAAAATCAAGCCGATTCACCTGCCAACACACCTTATACTCGCGAAGAAATGATCAAACGCGTTCTAGCGGAACGGCAGGAACGCGCAGCAAAGGAAGTTTATAAAATAAAGTTTGGTCAGAACATGCACGGGATACATCGGGTCAAGACTCAACACCACCGAATCTACGAGATTACCATTCGCGACTTTGTCAAAAATAGCGGCTACTGCTCCTGCCCGGACTTCAAAACAAACAAATTAGGCGTTTGCAAACACCTAATTTTTGCCTCCGCAAAAATTAAAGAGAAATACAGCATTAATACCGCAACAAAAATGCAGCCATACCCTTTTATTGAGGTTTTCTGCGACCCGGGCTTTGACTATCACATCACATGTTACCATAAGCGAGAACTAACGCCGGAAGTGAGCCAACTGCTCGCCAAGTATTTCAAAGAATCTTATATTTTGCCAGAAGGATATCGGGAGTTTTCCGGGTTCATCGCCGAAGCGCAGGCACATAAAGCCATTCTTATCAGGCCGGAAGTCTCCGAAAAAATGGATAAATATTTTGAACAGGAGATGTTGCAAAACCTTTCGACACAAATAGCGCCTGACTTCAGCAAAATCAGGGCAAATCTATTTGACTATCAAAAGAAAGGCGTATTATTTTCCTTATTCAAATCAGGCAGCATTATTGCCGACGAGATGGGTTTGGGCAAAACCTTGCAGTCCATAACAGCCGCATTATTAAAAAAAGATATCTTTAACCTGAAACGCACGCTGGTTATATGTCCGGCTTCTTTAAAGCTGCAATGGAAAAAAGAAATCGAGCGTTTCTCTGATGAAAAAGCTACCATTGTGGAAGGATCCCGCGACCAACGGCGCGACATCTACCAAACATCAGACGATTTTTTTCTTCTTGCGAACTACGAGGCTGTTTTACGCGATATCACTGTAATCATCAACCATCCGCCGGACATGATTATTCTCGATGAAGCGCAACGCATAAAAAATTATGACACAAAAACCTCACACGCAGTAAAATCAATCCCGAGAAAGCATGCTCTTGTAATTTCCGGCACACCGCTGGAAAATCGCCTGCTGGATCTCTATTCGGTAATGAATTTCATCGAACCGGATGTCTTGTCGCCGCAATGGGAATTCTCGATGAACCACTGTTATTTTGACAAGGAAAAAAAATATAAGATCACCGGCTATTATAACTTGCGGCAACTCAAAGAAAAATTATCCAAATATATAATTCGACGGGAAAAGTCAGAAGTATTGAAAGAGCTGCCGGAGCTTCAGGAAATGGTCGTTCCTATAGAGCTGCATCCTGTGCAAGCCGAAATCCATGCGGGGCTATCCAGGTCATTGGCTCCCATTCTTGCAAAGAAATATAGGACTTTTTTTGATATGGAGCGCATCCGACAAATCCTTACCAGCATGCGCATGGTTTGTGACTCCACCTATCTCGTAGACAAGGAGTCCAACTATTCACCAAAGTTAGACGAATTGCAGGAAATCTTATTAGAAAAACTCAATATTATCGGGAAGAAAAAAAAGGTTCTTATCTTTTCTGAATGGAAGACAATGTTGCAGATCATTAGTAAACGGCTTAACCATCACAATATTACGCACGTCAAGCTGACTGGTGATATTCCTGTGCCAAAGCGCGGCTTGCTAATTGAGGAGTTTCAACAAAATGATGATTGTTTGGTTCTTTTGTCAACCGAAGCCGGGGGCGTCGGCCTGAACCTGCAATTTGCGGATACGGTGATCAATTTTGACTTACCCTGGAACCCGGCAAAGAAAAACCAACGCATTGGCAGAATAAATCGCATTGGACAGGAAAGCCAGTCCATAACCGCTATTAATCTTGTGGCATTGAACAGTATTGAAGAGCGCATTGCCAACGGTATTATATTGAAACAAGCGCTGTTTGATGCTGTGTTGTCTGGCGGCGACGATGTCGATAAAGTTGATTTTGCCGCGAAAGGCCAATCTACGTTTATCGAACAAATTGAAAAACTTATTCAACTTGAAGAACCGGTTGTCGAGTCAGATCACCCGGAAGATGAACCGGAAGCCGTTTTGCCAGAAATGGAAGAAAATGAGGAATTCCTGTCAACTGAAAATAAAACAGATGAGAGAACAACAAGTCACCCGCCCGCCGGCAAAACAGAAAAGGCGGAGGCGCCTGTTCCTGCTCCTGAAGAAATCGAAACCACTTTGAACCAAGGCATGCAATTTCTCAACGGGATTTTCAAAATGGCAACGGGCAAAGAACTGATGACTCAAGAACAAAATATTTCGATTAACAAAGAGACGGGCGAAGTCGTTATGAAGTTTAAACTGCCCGACTTTAAGCATGGAGCCTGATAGGGAAGGACAACGCATTCACCTTCCGCCTAAATTTCACGAACTTCCCTGACCGATATAACTATTCCCGATCTTCAGCGAACCGGACTTCACTTTTTCAACAAATTCGTCAACGTCCAGCGCGGCGAGCGCGCTGATTTCAATTGGTTTACCGGAAACTTCCAGGCCGGCAACCTGCATCCAACGTTGGAAGCGCTCAATTATATGCTGACGCGCAGTAAGCGCTGAGTCAACCCCCGTCGCATTTTTAATCGGACTAAATTCTTCTTCACGCGCAACTTCCAGAATCAAAGCTTTGTTTGCAGCGGTCAACGCGTCAAAGACAAACGTTTCAAATTTATAAGCATTAGGAGATTCAGGCTGCACACGGTTGCCAGTCGTATCAAGAAATGGAATCTTTTTGTGTGCAACATGCCAGGGCAAATGAAAACCACCCTCATTTAAGCGCTCGACAAAGTCACGGTTAAAAATATGAATCGCAATGCTTCCAGCCTGAAATTTGAGCGATCCGTCTGCATTTCGCAGATTCTGTTGTTCCTCTGAAAGGTCGCTGTATTCGATAACGCCAAGCTTGCCGTCAATCTGACCTATAACGCCAACTTTTTCCTGTGGATCGCGCTTTCTTACGACCTTGGCCGACATCTCCGCCTCATGTTGAATATGAAAACCGACAAAGACCGGATCACATATATTGATCAAAACATTGTCGACTTGAAAATAAAAAATATAATCAATACCACGCCGTTGCATATCCACTAAAGCGCCGCTTACATTTAACGCCGCCAAGGCTCCGCCATGCCCATTGGGATTGCGAAAAAATCGATCTTTCGCCTCTAGTACAAGCTCACCATCCGACGTTAAAGCAGGGACCATGCCTTGCTTAAAACACATTACATTTGCGGCGCTCAGGCCAAAATAGTTGTTCTCTTCAAAATAGGAAACCGTTTCATTATGATTTGTTTCGCTTGTCATGATATACCATGGAACGTCATAGCCATATCGTCTGGAAATAGCTGAAATTTTTTCGGCATGAAGCTGAAACAATGTCTTATTTTGAACAGGACTAATCGGAAATTTTCCTTTTGGACCACCAAATCCAAGACGAGTGCCTTGACCGCCCGCAACCAGAAAGGAAGCCACTTTGCCATTTTTCAGCGCCTGTCGTCCGATCTCTCCCGCGCGTTCAAATACACTTTTCTCAGCATGGGTTTCGGGCAACTGTACAAACCGGGCTGGCTCTAATTTATCGTGAAGTTCATTCTTATTCTTCTGAAGAAAACTACTTTTTAACTCCTCTAAAAAACCGAAGTCAATTTCAGCAAGTTGAGCGACTAAGGTTTGCTTTTGGCTTTCTGTAAGTTCGCTCCAAAAACGCAGAACAGCCTCCTGCCCCGCTTCCTTCACCTTTTCAATAATATTATGCATAAATCGTTACTTCAACTCCCTTTTTCAATTTATGGATTATTACTTTTCACAATTTGCCAAAAGATACTACTCTTTCTTACCGTCAACGACCGTCTCAACCCTGCGATCATTGCCAGCCTCTTTTCTACGCCGCCTTCGAGTCCAGGTCAGATAAAAAAAACATCCAACCAGAGCGCCACAAAGCAACGAAACCAAAATCACGGCAACCGCCGGGGCTCTAAATTCCCAAATCAAAAAGCGAAGAAAAACTGGATGCAAATTAGACAAAAGCAGCGTAAGCAATAATACAAGAAAGACGGAAACGGCAATTCTCTTAACTTTCATAACACGACCCTGTGGTTAAAAGTAAAAGGATAAAATTTACTTGCGTAAAACGATGACAAGAAGCATTTGTAAACGGCTACTGAAAAGGTGTCTGCCAAAGTTGACCATTTGGGAAAATCACAGAATCTCCCGAAGCCATTGCGAACATTCTTGAAACGCAAAAAAAGCTCACGTTATGATAAAAATTTCTACCAAGAAATCAACCTGAATATAATAAAGTCGACCGCTTGCCAAAAACTTTCTTTTAAAAACGGATAAAATTTGGCTAAACAATTATATCCTAAGTTGAGCGATTCTTCAAAAACAAAAAAACATTTTTTGTTATTAAAGTATTGTTATTACTTTATTTATGGAGATAAAAAATAACAACAAAAACCAAACCCAAAAGGTCGATGATAATATGCGCAGAAAAGAGTCTGGAAAGCAAACGAAAATTACCAGAATAGCTATAACAGACGACAAAATGAGCGGTCGCGGCGGTCTGTTTTTCTTTTTGAAGTATGTTGAAAACATCGGTTTTTACAGGCTCTTTGAAGAGAAGTTTGGTTTTCTGAGAACCACAAAAAAGGGGTTGCGTACTCAGGAGTTTATCAAACAGGTGTTGGCTCATTTCATCGACGGCAGCGATATGAGCATGACAGCGTTTGACCGTCGGAAATGTGATAGCGGCCATGCTTGATAGCCCCTTCATAGTCAGCCAGCATGTTATTGTTAAAAATTTTTCTGCGTTCCTTCCGATGACTCATTTTCATCGCTTCTGTTTCACAACGGTGTCGGCATAGTCGGAGACAAAAAAAGAGGTCGCCTCTTTTGTCAAGACGACCTCTTTGCTTTTTAGTTTGTTGAAAAATAAATCGAAGCTATTGTTTTTCCTCAATAACTGCTTGCGCGGCGGCAAGCCTGGCAATTGGCACGCGGAATGGAGAGCAACTCACGTAATCCATTCCAACGCGATGGCAGAATTTCACTGAATCCGGATCTCCGCCATGTTCGCCGCAAATGCCAATTTTCAATTCAGGGCGGACGCTGCGGCCGCGATCAACACCCCATTTAATCAACTGCCCCACGCCGGTCTGATCGATGGTTTGAAAAGGATCAGCCGCAAGAATGCGATTGTCGAGATAGTCGAACAGGAAATTGCCTGCGTCGTCGCGAGAGTAGCCAAAACTCATTTGGGTTAAATCGTTGGTGCCAAATGAGAAAAACTGCGCTGTTTTGGCGATTTCATCAGCTGTAATCGCTGCGCGCGGAATTTCGATCATGGTGCCGACCATGTAATTCACCTCGGTTCCGGTCTCCCTCTGAACTTCCGCAGCAACACGTTCGACAATTGCTTTTTGGTTGTTGAACTCGGCGGCGGTTCCGATTAACGGAATCATGATTTCGGGGAAAACGGTCATGCCTTCTCGCTTGTGCCGGGCGGCGGCTTCGATAATTGCGCGCGACTGCATTTCCGTAATCTCAGGATAAGTCACGCCAAGCCGACAGCCGCGATGTCCGAGCATCGGGTTGAACTCTTTTAATGATTCAACCTTGTTTTTGACATCTTCGACAGAAATGCCAAGGTGATCGGCCATTTCCTTTTGCGCCTCTTCTTCGTGCGGAACAAACTCATGCAGCGGCGGATCCAGCAATCGAATGGTCACCGGACGTTTCCCCATGACTTTGAATATATCATAGAAATCCTGCTGTTGCATTGGCAACAATTTATCAAGCGCGGCCTTGCGTCCGGCAACATCATCAGCCATGATCATTTCGCGCATAGCAATAATACGGTCGCCAAAAAACATGTGCTCGGTGCGGCACAGTCCGATTCCCTCAGCGCCAAACTGAATCGCCTTGGTTGAATCCTCATGCGTCTCAGCGTTTGTTCTAACTTTCAGGCGTCGGGTTTGGTCAGCCCATTCGAGCAGTTTTTTATAGTTTTCATTGGTGTCAGGGTCGATTACCGCCAAAGGAATCTCTCCCTGATAAATCAAACCTTTGGTGCCATTCAGTGTAATCCAGTCGCCCTCTTTCAAAATTGTTTCACCAAAGGTGGCTGTTCTGTTGGCAAAATCGATAGAGAGGTCGCTGCATCCAACAATACAACATTTACCCCAACCGCGCGCAACCAAGGCGGCGTGACTGGTCATGCCGCCTTTTGAGGTCAAAATTGCCTGCGCCGGTTTCATTCCGTGCACATCTTCCGGACTGGTTTCGTCGCGCACCAGAATTACTTTTTCACCCTTTGTTCCAAGCCTTTCAGCATCGTCGGCAGTAAAAACAATTTTTCCGTAAGCGCCGCCGGGCCCTGCGGGCAGTCCTTTTGCAATGTGCGGATGCGTTTTTTCAGCTACGGGGTCAACCATGGGGTGCAGCATTTCGTCAAGCTGGGACGGTTTTACGCGCATCAAAGCTTCATCTTGCGAAATCATACCCTCGCCAACCATTTCAACGGCCATTCTTGTTGCGGCCATGCCATTTCGTTTCCCAACCCGTGTTTGCAGCATCCAAAGACGACCTTCTTCGATGGTGAACTCAAGATCTTGCATGTCTCGATAATGAGACTCAAGTTTATTGCGATAACCCTCGAGCTCCTGATATATTTCAGGTTGCGCCTCTTCAAGCGAGATGTATTGCTGGTTGCTATCTTGTTTTGATTTGATGTTGATTGCATTTGGCGTGCGTATGCCCGCCACAACATCCTCACCCTGCGCATTTACCAGCCACTCGCCGTAAAAATAGTTTTCGCCGGTGCCCGGATCGCGGGTGAAAGCTACGCCGGTCGCTGAATTTTCACCCGTGTTGCCAAAGACCATGGCCTGCACGTTGACAGCAGTTCCCCATTCTTCGGGAATGCCTTCGATTTTCCGATATGCAATAGCGCGCTTACCACTCCATGATTGAAAAACAGCTGAGACGCCGCCCCATACTTGCTCACGAGAGGAGTCCGGGAACTCATTACCGAGAACTTCTTTCACTTTCGCTTTCATCTTCTCAATCAAAGACCTGAGGTCGTCGATTGTCATTTCTGTGTCGCTTTTATAACCCTTGCTTTGTTTCAAACTCGCAAGCAGATGTTCGTTTTGGTGACGAATGCCCTGGCCTTCCTTAGGCTCAATTCCGGCGGCCTTTTCCATGACCACATCACTATACATTGTGATGAGTCGACGATAAGAGTCGAGCACAAAGCGTTCGTTGCCGGTTTTTTTAATCATGCCGGGAATGGTCTTACTGGTCAAACCAATATTGAGCACCGTTTCCATCATTCCGGGCATGGAAATGCGCGCGCCGGAGCGAACAGAAAAGAGCAAGGGGTTTTCTGGATCGTCAAAATTTTTGCCAAGTGTTTTTTCTACTTTTTTAATTGCCTTTTCAACCTGACCATCCAGCTGTTCCGGATATTGACGACCATTTTCGTAATAATGCGTGCAAACTTCAGTTGTGATAGTAAATCCCGGTGGGACAGGGAATTCGAGATTGGACATTTCGGCAAGGTTGGCTCCCTTGCCGCCCAAAAGGTTCTTCATGTCGGCTTTTCCATCGGCGCTGCCACCGCCAAAGGAATATACGTATTTTGCCATTATTCCTCCCAAACATTGATATTACAGGGTAGTGAGTTATGTTGCTGCGTACCGCAGAAGTGATTTGAATTCAGTTGTCGTCAGTAGCGCGCTAATAGATCGCGCTGCAAATTTTTGAAGTCTGAATACTAAGCAATAATGGAGGAAAATGAAAGGAGTTTTTAAATGAATTGGCAGATCGGAGGTCAAGTCCAAAATTATGTGTAAAATCTATCCCTTACTTAAGCTTCGCACTTATCTAAGTTCTATATTTTTAAGTTCCTCGTAAAGAGGAAAAGGGCATTTACTCCAGCACAATCAACTAATAAACAGTTATTTAGCTACATTTTTCTATTTGTAAGCTCTCAACTGCATAATTGAAAGCCTGGTCTTGTATTACTTTTCGTATAAAACCGTACAAGATAAATATTTCCGTAAATTCGTAAATGATAAAGATATATGACTCTGT
>Ga0316192_10000562_pt1 | contig 27136 bp, 37 predicted proteins | sample MerIslwburrow_MG_FD_204931 | JGI IMG/M metagenome (GOLD analysis project Ga0316192, IMG submission 204931) | Coastal sediment microbial communities from Maine, United States - Merrow Island worm burrow | ecosystem: Environmental > Aquatic > Marine > Coastal > Sediment | place: USA: Maine...
TAGGTCTTTCGCATGTATTTTACAGACCTTTTGGTCAGTGATTGGAGAACTTTCGGATTTATGTCGTCGAGACTCTTTATGTAAAGGCAGGATTTACCGGTTGAATGCTTGCCGAGCTTCGCCATGAGCGATGCGTGCTGGCTGAAGCCGGACATAACGTATATTGCCAGATTGCGTGCCCTCGGTGAGAATCCGCACAGGAAGGAACTGCCCTCGTGACCACTCGCGTATTTGTAATCGTAGGTCCCGAAGCCGACGATGCTCGCGCCCCACATTTTTGCGTTCTTGCCGGTGACGGCCCGCATCATCTTGGCAATGGCCTTGCAGTCCGCACGTTGTTGACTGTCTTCAATACTACTCAGAAATTCAGCAACGCTGGCGCTGGTCTTTTTGGTCTTTATTTCGGCCATCGGGTATTCCCCTATCGAGTACCGAACAAGCGATCTCCGGCATCACCCAGACCCGGTACGATGTATTTGTGGTCATTGAGATGATCATCGATGCTGGCCGTATAAATCTCCACGTCCGGATGCGCTTTCTCCACCATCTCGAGCCCTTCAGGGCAGGTAACGATGCACACCACAACGATATTTTTCGCGCCATGTTCCTTCAGGACATCAATGGCGGCGGCTGTCGAGCCGCCGGTCGCCAGCATAGGGTCAATCACAATGCACAAACCACCTTCAGTCTGGTGGGGTAGCTTCTCGTAGTACGCCACAGGTTGTTTCGTCTTTTCATCGCGATACATACCGAGGAATCCGACCCTGGCTGTTGGCAGCAGGCCGAGAATGCCTTCCATCATACCGACCCCGGCCCTTAGTATGGGAACCACAACCAGATCTTCGGCGATCTTGTAGCATTCCGCCATCGCAACCGGTGTCTGGACTTCCACCTTCTTGACACGGACTTTTTTCAGCGCTTCGTAACACAGGAACATCGTGATCTCGGTGGCGAGCTCACGAAATTTCTTGTGGCCGGTATCTTGATCTCGAATTAACGCGAGTTTGTGCTGTACGCACGGGTGTTTGACTTCTTCATGCATGACCTATTGCCCTCTTTTCATTCGATTTTTGAGGTGACCAGGAAATATCGGCAGTCGCATGACCGGCCCTGATGTTATGCCGATCGGCTGCTGCTGTACAAACTTTGTGGCGAGGGTACTCCCTCGAGGTTTCCTTCACCCACGAACCGGAAGCCGATGCGCTCCAGCAGCCGGATCGACCGATCATTCTCCGGATTAACGAAAGCAAAAATAGTTTCGATCTTCAATTGCTCGTGTCCGTGGGCCATTACCGCTTCTGCCGACTCGAAGCCATACCCAAGTGACTGATACTCCTCCAGGAACGCGAAGCCGATATCCGGATGTTGCTGGTCATCTCGCCTGAGCAAACCACACATGCCGACTGGAATGTCGCTGGTTTTCTCTGCAACTCGCATCAGGCCAAAGCCGTTCGCGGCATAACTGGCGATGGGGCCACTGCTCAGGTACTTGCGTGCATCTTCAATCGTCCGGACGCCCTTGTCACCGATGAAATGCAGGAATGACTTTTCATTTAACAGACTGCAGACGAATTCGCCGTCCTCCAGGTCAAACTGCCGTATCGCCAATCTCTCGGTATTGAGCTCGATCACGCTATTGCCCGCTATTCCTGCGTCCCTCGAAATAGCGTAGGTAAATTTTGGATAGCTGCTTCTCCGAAATTTTCAGGGCGGATACCGTTCGATCCAGTACGCTCAACTCACTGGCATCCTTCTCGCCGTCGGCAGAGATAACTTCCAGCAGCATGAGCACCAGCTCCTCTTTCTGCTTCAGATTCAAACGCTGGTTCAGCTCATCAAATAGTTTCGACGGGTCGTTTTGCACCAGCTGGTCATCGATAGCCCTTGTAATAAGGTCCAACGCAACCGTGGGGGTCATCGAGAAACGACTGCAGAGCGCCTCCACCATCTTCACCGTCTCTTTGCTGTCGATACTGCCGTCACTGTGTGCCGCAACGACCATCAGTGACGCAACCGCTATCTGTGCATTCAAGTCGACGGCGGCATCGCCGGAACTAAGATCAATGCCGGTCGTAGCATAAATCAAGTCCTTGATTTTATTAGACAAAGTAACGGTCTCCGGTTGACGGGTGCGGCGTGAATCTACGCCTTGTTAGCTTGCCGGTAGCTCGCTACAGGATAGAACAATAAGCTGTAACAGGCGATAAGAATGATCAGCGCGAAGCCGGCTTCTGTCACCCCGTAGTAGGACGCGGCCATTATCGGACGCAATTCCGGTCGTGGGACATCGGCATAGTTCCTGACCATTGCTGCAATCGGAAATCCAACGAGCAACAGGATCCAGATCCATCGGGCAAGCGGAGAAATGGTTGGCGCCGGCGCCGGCTGGCAACTGGCGCGTCGATACCAGCGAAGGAACAGCACGATCATCAGCGGAAGACCAATCAACGAGCTGCCGTGTTGCAGAGTCATGTAACCCACGAACCTGTCGGTGTATACGGTAACCCATACTTCGTTCAGCGAAGGAAACAAGTCGACCGCCCAGGTGCCGGCGTGTGTGAACGCATCCCAGACGATATGCGTCGCAGAGCCAACACACACAGCTGCCGCCAGATTCACGATGTCTCGAACACTTCGCACCGGCGACCCGGACAAATAGCCTACGAGTCGTTGCTGCAGTCCCGGTGGCGCCAGTTCAATCAGCGATCGCCGACCTGCAACCAGGAATAACAGCGTGCACGCCAGTCCCAGGGGCAGACAGGCTATGAAGATACCGGTTAACGAATGTGTAAAGTAATAGCCTGGGCCCACGGGGAAATATAATGGCCAGTCGGGAATCATGCTACCGATGACCAGCGCCGTGAATATGCCGGGAGATGCCCAGGGTCGAACCATGGGAAATACGGCGAGCATGTGCGTAGGCGTAAACGGCATGTGATCGATATCTTATCGAATTGAAATTTCGCCGCTACCCACTGGTAGAGAGCGTGACCTTCATTTCGATCATCTTATCAGGTTCTTTTTCGACCGTTCTTGATTCCGCTATATTGATCCTGTCTTGCAGGCCTTCATCATTAGCTAGAATCGCAATACGTGTATTCTCTGCGCGCTCATTCGCGAGGTCGGCAAACACTGATTCGCCAAGGGTCTGCGTGTCGATCAACTGGCGGCGAATTTCATTCGAATAGGCCAGCTCATCCAGTAGGGGCACCGGGTCTTTGCCTTCTTTGACGACCGTTGGTGTCGTGAATTGATCACGCAACGCCTGTAGCGCTGATTCGCCGCTCTCTGCTGCCTGCTGTTCGGAAAAAAATTGTTCGAGTGCCAATTTTAGGTGGTCGGCGTACATTTCGTCATTGTCGCCCGACGACGTCATCTCGGTAATGCGTGCCTCGACGGCTGCATCCAGCTGTGCGGTGCGGAGTGCAAGCCCATCCGCAGCCTTGTCCGATACACCTGAAATTTCAAGTACGAGCTCCGGCCTGAGCGCCAGCGCTTCCGCGAGCTTTGCCGCTCGTTGCATTTCGGGTGGTGTCAGGTCGGAACGTCCGTCAAGGAATTTAATGGACTCAAGCTCGTCTGCCTCCACCCCGATCAGCTTGCCGAGCAATGTGAAAGGCGATGCAACGATCTTGACGATCAGGTTCCCCAGCGCTGACATCACAACGCCGCCATAGCTGAACTCGGGGTCGTTTAGATCACCGCGCACCGGCAGATCAATATCAATTTTCCCTTCGGAGTCTTTCAACAAAGCAACGGCCAGGCCCAGAGGCAGGCTCATTGCGTCCGGATGTGGTACTTCGTCTCCCAGCTCAAAGTCGCGCAAGATAATGCTGTTTTCGCCATTGAGTTGACTGTCCGTTACCTGGTATCCAAGGCTTAGATCGAGGCTGCCGCTCGCGATCTCGCGACCCGCGAATGGAATGGTGTAGGCCGTGAACTTCGGCATGGGCACATTTTGAAACGCGACGGTAATGTTGGTCTTGGCCGACAGATCCAGCGGCGTAACGTCGCCGGTTACACTAACGAAACCGTGTTCGTCGACCTTGCCTTCGAATGACACGGTAGACGGTTCGTTGCTCTTGGTGGAGATGGTCGTCATGTCCCCGTTGAGAGCTTCGATTCTCACTGAGAACGGCAACGGAAGTGAGTCATCAGCGAAATCCGCTGCAGCCTCCGTCAATACTACTCGTCCGACCGTTATCGACATTTGGGACTCGCCCGGTTCGTTTTGCCCGACGTTGTCGGTGGTCTCTGCGGTCACGCCATCATCCGCTTTCTCTATCCGGCCAAGGTTCAGGCTGCCGTCCTCGGCAATGACGATATCGCCGTAAGGGCGATCCAGGGTGACTTCGGAAATTTCGAGCTCATTACTTGCGACACTTAACGCTACTTTTTTTGCACTCATGCGTTTCCAGCTGCCGAGACGCGTATTATTGTCAGTCTCCGTGATTTCGAAATTCACGATTTCCAGGTCACCTGCGAATCCGAAGGGTTCTTCGTTTGAGCCTTTCATTTGCCCGGTCAAATTGAGTGCACCGGATTCCATGTGCACGTCGGCAAGTGGTTTAATATAAGGGTGCGCGCCAGCAAGCTCGATATTTTCGATATCAAGATCGAAGCCGAAGAATAGTTCCGGCAACAGCGATACCGAGCCCTCCGTTTTTAGCGTGCCGCCGGTACGAACCTGCAACTCAAGCGACGTTGGGAAGATGGCACCGGGCTCATTACTAATGTCGTCGATACTCAGGTTCAGGTCCGCGATCCCCATATCCGCGAACGGTTTGACGCTGTGGTCTTCGAGATTCAATGCGAGATGGTTGATAGAAAAATTGCCGAGCGAGACCTGCCATTCTTTTTCTGTGCCGGCGTTGTTCTCAACCGCATCAGTTGCCTCGCCCTTGTTATCCTGGTCGCTACTTTGCGGAGTGATGTTGAGCACGCCTGACTCATCTCGATATAGGTGCACCAGCGTGTCGTTCATCGTCAGCGCTTCGATGGAGACGGTCTTCTCAGGCCAGCGCAAATTGCCGTCCGTCAGGCGCATTTCCGGCAATCGAAGAATCTCCCTATCCTGACTGGAGGCATCAACGGCCAGCGCGCCGGAAAACGTATAAACAACGACATCATTGAAGGTCAGGTTGAAATTATCGACCGCCGCGCTAATGGTGCCATCTGCCAGTGTGTCGATCACATAATCCAGTTCGACATCGGCATCACCCTCGACGATATCGAACCCCGTTTGACGATTGAAATAGGCGGAGGTCAGCGGAAAATGAGAGCCTTTTATCGATGCATGCGCCTCTGATTTCAGCGGGTTCAGCTGCAGACTGCCTGTCCAGCTCAACGTACCGGCAGTCTCGGTAGTTATGAGCACGGATTGCTGGCCCGAGCGATTGAGCAGCGTATTGAGCTCGCTTATTTCGATGTTGATAGGCCCAAACCGGGTATCGACCGTGTCAAACGGGGTCTCGTCATGCCAGGCAATGGCGCAGTTCTCGATCGCGAAATCGAAAATCAGCATCGGCGTTATCGAAGATGCCTGCTCTTTTTCTGTTTCGGTCGGAGGCGCATTGTTCTTCGCAAACAGGTAGGCGAGATTCAGGTTACCGGACTGGTCACGGGCAATGAATATTTCCGGCGCAGTAACCCGAAATTCGTCGAAGGTCCATGCCCAGCGAAATAATGAACTCAATTGAAAATTGACAAATACCTCTTCAATTTTCGTGACCGGCGCACCGTCCGGATCGTCGAGTTCGATGCCGTTCAGGCGCAAGCTCAATACGAACGGGTTAACTTCAACGTTTTCGAGACGTAGCTCGGCACCGTAACCATCACGGATCGCACTGATCGCGTTCTTCTTTACCAGCCACGGGGCAAGAAAAAAACCTGTCGCGGCATAGACGGCGATTGCGACAGCCGTCCATACGTACTTCCGGTGGTTTCTAAGATAGTCCGCGCGCATATCCGACTAATCCGCTGTTGGCAAGGTAAACAGATGTGTCTGTGGTCGACTGTAGGATGGAAATCATTATGACAATGCATCATTCGTGAATGGCTTTATGCAACGAATCAGCTCTTCGTCGTAACCAGCGCGTTCATATACTCTCCTGGCGCGCCAATTGGTCGAGAAAACGTGCAACGACATCGACAAAGCACCACGCTCTCGCGCCGCAGCTTCTGCCCCTTCCAGCAGTGCCTGACCGATGCCCTGACCTTCAGCCGATTCGGAAACTGCGATCGCCTCCAGATGGGAGCTCGGTGCATGACTGAGAAGTTCCGGACGCAAGGTCACCATCGAAACACCAACAATCGTGTCATCCGGGGTTCTGGCGACGTGAACAAGGGTGTTTGCATCGCCGGTGGCCGCCCAGCTGCGAAGCATCTCTGCATCTCCACCCCATAGGTGCCCTGGATTACGACCATTCGGCAACTCAAATGATGCGAGACGCGGGAACAATTCCAGCATGGCATCACGGTCTTTCGGGTCGGCGACTTCGATACGAAATGACATGGTGCCGTTAGCCCAGCGTCCGGATTCCGACAGCGTTGCGAATCTCGTCCAGGAAAGGCACTGAAATCTCGCGCGCTTTCTCGGCGCCCTTCAGCAGTTCCTGCTCAACGATCGCCGGATCGTCCATCAAGCGCTGGTATTCCTCTCGCGCCGGCTTGATATGATCATTTATGTATTCAAACAATTCCTGCTTCATTTCGCCCCACGCGATTCCTTCCGCGTAGCGTTTCTCAATCGCCTGCGTTTCTTTCACGCTGGCAAACGCTTTGTAAATCTGAAACAGCGTTGAATCTTCGGTTTCTTTCGGTTCGCCGGGCTCAAGGCTGTTGGTCTTGATTTTCATAATCAGCTTCCGAAGGCGCTTTTCTTCGACGAACAAAGGAATAGTGTTGTCATAGCTCTTGCTCATCTTGCGGCCGTCCAACCCCTGCAAGACCGCGGTGTCATCATCAATCACCGCCTCCGGGATTGTGAATAGCTCGCCATAGTGATGGTTAAATCGCTGCGCAATGTCACGCGTCATTTCGACGTGCTGCTTCTGATCGCGCCCGACCGGCACTTTGGTCGATTTGAACATCAGGATGTCGGCTGCCATCAAGATTGGATAGCTGTAGAGTGCCATGTTGATGCCCTTGTCCGGATCCTTGCTGCCGCTTTCTTCGTTCGCCTGTACGACGGCCTTGTAGGAATGCGCACGATTCATGAGGCCTTTCGCCGTCATGCTGGTCAGAATCCAGGTCAGCTGGGGAATTTCCGGAATATCCGATTGGCGGTAGAAGACGGCGTTGTTCGTGTCCAGTCCCAGGGCAATCCAGGCCGCCGATATTTCCAGTGTCGACCGGGCGATTCGATCGGGATCTTCTGCTTTCGCCAGTGCGTGGAAATCCGCCAGGAAGTAGAAGTTTTTCACTGAAGGATTCTTGCTCGCCTCAACGCAGGGACGAATGGCACCCACGTAATTTCCGATATGGGGTGTGCCTGTTGTCGTGATGCCTGTTAAATAAATATCCTGACTCATAGCTAGTATCCGGCTGCCTGTCCGTCTTTGCGTGACTCGGAGGCGCCGTAATAGACTCCCTGTTTCTCATTCCAGTAAATCGCCTGGTAGCCGCCAACATCCGTCCGATCCGTCTCGATGTTGTGGCCACGCTCGCGTAATTGTTCCCGTATTTCTTCGCCGATGCCACTCTCCAGGTATACCTTGCCGCCATCCGACATTTTTTCATCTGTCGGCTGCGACGAGCCCAGGTGTCGAACGCGCGCGGCGTCGCCCGCTTCCTGCAGGTTCATGTCGAAATCGATCATGTTGACCAGGATCTGAACATGACCCTGCGGCTGCATTGAGCCACCCATTACGCCAAAACTCATTAGTGGTTTTCCGTCTTTCATAACAAATGCAGGAATAATAGTATGAAAAGGCCGCTTGCCCGGTTCGTAGAGGTTGGCGTGGCCGTCTTCGAGACTAAATAGCGTGCCCCGGTTCTGCAACATGAACCCCAGCTTTGCCGGCGTCATGCCGGAACCCATGCCGCCGTAGTTGCTTTGGATCAGCGACACCATGTTGCCGTCTTTGTCTGCGACAGTGAGATAAACAGTGTCGCCATTTTCCAGTGCAATATCGCCGGACGGATAGCCGTCAGCGGCCTTTTTCGATGAGATCAGTGCACGGCGCTCCTGTGCATATTCTTTCGAAATCAGCTGCTCGAGTGGCGCATCGTAAAAGTCCATGTCTGCGTAGTATCTAGCCCGGTCTTCGTAAGCAACTTTCTTCGCCTCGACCAGCGTGTGAATATAGTCAACGCTGCCAAAGCCCATGGCACGCAAGTTATAGGTTTCGAGAATGTTGAGCATCTGCAGCGCGGCAATGCCCTGTCCATTCGGGGGCAATTCGTATACGTCATAACCGCGATAATTGGTGGACAACGGCGTCACCCATTCCGACCGATGCTTTGCGAGATCCTCGTAGCGCAAAAATCCACCTTGTTCGGTCATGTAGTCATCAATGTCCCGCGCAATTTCTCCCTTGTAAAAAGCGTCGCGACCTTCGGTTGCCAGCCGTTCGTAGGTTTCAGCGAGGCGCGGATTTCGGAACAGGTCGCCTTTTACTGGCAGACGGCCATTCGGCATATACACGTCCCTGAATCCCGGAAACTCGCTACGCGTCGCTGCATTGGCGGCCCAGCCGCGTGCGATGACTTCGGTCAGAGGAAAGCCCTCTTTTGCGTACTCGATTGCGGGTGCCAACACCTCGGCCATAGGCAATTTGCCGAAGCGCTCGTGCAACTCGAACCAGCCATCAACCGCGCCGGGTACGCTTACCGCCAAGGGGCCGAGATACGGGACCCGCTTCATGCCTTGTTCCTGAAAGTGAGCCAGCGTTAGCAGCTCAGGCGATCGCCCGGAGGCGTTCAGGCCGATGAGTTCCTTGTTTTTGCTGTCCCATACGATCGCAAACAGGTCGCCGCCAATACCGCTGCCGGTTGGTTCCATGAGCCCCAGGGCAGCATTTGCTGCGATGGCTGCGTCGACTGCGCTACCGCCCTGGCGCAGTATCTCGAGTGCAATCTGGGTCGCCAGGGGATGGCTTGTGGCCACCATGCCGTTCTGCGCGATCACCTCGGATCGCGACGCAAACGGCTGCCCCGTCCAACGGTCGTAGCCACCTGCAGAGGTAGTCAGACTAGCCATAGCCACCATAATGGCCAGCTGCCGGGCGCGCATCATACATATCTCCGGGTCCAGTCTGGAAAACGATAAATAATGCACTGATGCGTGGGGGATTGATACACTTTCAAGGCTCGCCCGGAGCGCTCACTCAAGGCTACCATTCAACCATGACAACGAACCAATTTATTGACGATGCAGCGTTGACTGCACACTATCCGGCACACGTCGACGCGCTCAAAAACCGCCATGACAAGGCGCTTGAGAAATCCGGCGCCAGCCACGCGGTCATTTTTTCCGGTGCCCCGCGGCCCGTCTTCCTGGACGACTACACGTACCCGTTCAAGGCGAATCCGCATTTCGTCAGCTGGTTGCCACTGATCACACTGCCCCTTTGTTACATTTCTTACACGCCTGGCGAGAAGCCAGTGCTTGTCTATTACCAGGAACACGACTACTGGCACAGTCAGGCGACGGATCCGGACGGATATTGGACCGCGTTTTTTGATATCCGTGTCGTACATGACCTTAGTGATATTGCTGCACATCTGCCGGAAGATCGTGACCAATGCATATTCATCGGTGAGCTTCATGACGACGCGCATGGCATGGGGATCGAACGTGTCAACCCGACGACCGCCATGAATATTCTGCATTACGCTCGCGGAGCAAAAACAGAGTATGAAGTCGAGTGTATGCGGCAAGCATCGCGGCGAGGGGCGACCGGGCACATCGCAGCGGAGCAGGCGTTTCGTGAGGGGAAGTCGGAATTCGATATTCACCTCGCTTATTGTCATGCCGTCGCTCACAACGAGAACGAATTACCCTACGGAAATATTGTTGCGCTCAACCAGAATGGCGCCGTGTTGCATTATCAACATCAGGAAAGGAGCACACCGGACGACATTCGTTCGTTCCTGATCGACGCCGGCGCCCAGGTGCATCGTTATGCGTCTGACATCACCCGAACCTATTCATTCGATGATGGCGAATTTGCGGACCTGATCGACGGATTCAATGCGATCCAACTGGAGCTGGTTGCTGAAGTGAAAGCCGGGCTCGATTACGCCGACCTGCATGTGCAGACGCACCGCAAACTTGCTGCATTCCTGGTCGATCATGAGTTCGCGACCGGCAGCGTCGACGCATTGATTGAATCCGGCGTGACGTCTGCGTTCTTCCCGCATGGCCTGGGTCACTTACTGGGCGTGCAGGTACACGACGTTGGTGGATTCATGGGCGACGAAAATGGCAACGTCATCGACCGCCCCAGCGGGCACCCGTTCCTCAGGCTGACCCGACTGCTCGAAGAAAACATGGTCCTCACCATTGAGCCAGGTATTTATGTCATCGACATGCTACTTGAGAATCTGCAGGGCACGCCGGCCCACGCCATGGTTAATTTCAAGCAAGTCGATCGTCTCCGACCCTATGGCGGCATACGTATCGAGGACAATGTCAGGGTTCTGGAAGACGGCTGTGAAAACCTGACCCGCGACGCATTTGCGTCGCTAGGCTGACCCCTTTTTTGCGGCCATTTTCGCTTTTAATTCGCGTTTGACTTTGCGGCCTCTACGTTCGAGCAGAGGTCTCACCAGGTCCTGCAACCAGGGGAAGAGGTAGCTCAGGGAAGTAAGGATTCCACCGATCGTCGGCATGGCTTTTTCGCGTTTGTCGTTCAGGCATAACGCCAGAATTTCATCGGCAACCTCTTCCGTCGTGCTTATTGGTTGCGAGAAATTCACGTCCGCAACGTCATCGATATTATCCATGATGAAACCAGTATCGATGGGTCCTGGCGAGACCACGCCCAACTTGATCCCGCTACCGCGAAGTTCGGCAGCCAAAGCGAACGTGAATGTGCGCAGGCCGAATTTACTCGCAGAATAGGTCGCATTTCCCGGGATCGGTGCTCGTCCGGCGAGCGAAGCAACATTGATGATAGCGGTGCCGCCCTCCGCCCTGCGCAAATACGGCAATGCGAGTCGACACAACATGATAGGCGCTTTGAGGTTGACGTCGATCATGCGGCCAAGATCCTCCGCATCGATTCCTTCGGCCGGACCTCGTTTGTGGTACGCCGCGTTATTTATCAGCACGTGAACAGATCCGAACTCAAACTCCGCTTTCTTGAACAGGTCGACACAAGCGCTGGCGTCGGAAACATCCATCACGAAGATATGAACCTCCGTAAGCGGTCGAAGTTCTTCCGCGATTTTTTCAAGGTTCTTCTTGTTACGCGCCACGAGCAATAACTTCGCTCCGGCAACGGCGAACTTTCTCGCTGTAGCCGCACCGACACCTTCAGAGCCACCCGTGATAATGACCGTCTTGCCTATAAAGTCTTTCATTGGCTTAGTCTAGCGAAAAATCGGGGTCGGACTTCACTATTTCGGGCAAATAAAAAGGGCCCCTGTCAGGGGCCCTTCAATAATCTTTTGGCTCGCAGCCTTTCTAGAATCCCAGGTAGCCTGTCAGTTTCCTCCAGATACTTGATTCCCAGCCATAGACTTCAAGAATTTCCGGATCGAGTGTTGCAACCGGCATCGTTGTCGACGCTTTGATCTCTTCGTTCGCCGCGTCTTCAGGTCGTAGTTCCATCGCCTTTTTCTTGCGCTCACCGGCCGTGTTCAATCCGTCAACGGCAAGACTGAAATACGGTAACACCTCATCGTCGACGATGTCGTCGAGGAATACGGCGTCCGGGTCGAAAGCATCCTTTGTCAGGATGACGCAATCGTTAAATGACGGGTCTTTGCTAATGGTTTTGCCCCAGTTGACTGTCAGTCGACATTGGACCGGTCGTTGCTAATCGACCACCCCAATTGGAATTCCAGCTAACATTAGACGCTTCCGTCATAAAAGGCTGTGAGACTGCTCACAACACCCGGAATCCGTCAAAAACTACTTGTTAATCAATATGATCCAAACGCATTTACCGCTTTGTCAAAGGAATAAACGCTTGTCACCAGCGTCAACATATCGGCAGGCAAGCCCAAATGTGATCAGACGAAGGAATTATGTAAAGCGACGTTTCCGGGCGGAAACGAATGAATGGTGCCGCTTCAGCACTCGATGATCTAGAGCCAGCGGCGCACGCTAGCCTGGTACCTGACGTAGGCTTCTCCAAAAATCAGCGCGAGCGCTTCCTCTTCCGGCTTGATCTGAAAGTGGTTTATATAAAGTACAAATACCGCTGGAGCAACAACCAGTGCGACGACATTAGCAAGGTAGACACCACAAGCGATCAGGCACAAAACAATTCCCAGGTACATAGGATTGCGAGTCCAGCGATAAATACCATCAATCACCAACGACGTAGCAGTCCCCGGCCGGGTCGGATTGACCGTAGTTTTCAATCGCCGAAACGCACGAACACCGGCAACAGCTATGAGAATCCCGGCCCCACCCAACAGCACGGCCACAATTTCCTTGTACGGCAAGGCATACGTAAATGCCGGCAAGACTGACCTAAGAGCCACCATCAATATAACTGCCAGCACGGCCAGAGCCGCCGGCGGAACTTTTAGGTGCATATCTGTGCCTCTAATGTCATTCAATAAGAAAATTGACGTCTGACCTCGCTTTGCAAATCACGCGCCAAACTCAAGGTCCGTGGTTGGGGTGTCCCTTTGCGGGAATAAAGCGGACCCAGTCCGCCTGGTCTGCTGTTATCGCGGCAGTGAACATTGCGGACTGACGTTTACTGCAATATAGATTAATCCGCGCGGATTGGGCCCGATAGAATCCACCAAACAAAAAGCCGGACAAAGTCCGGCTTTCCAGTAACCGCATAATGGACCCGACTACTCTTCAGCAACAGCCTCTGCTTCCACCGGCCCATCAACCAGCATGACAAGCGCCATCGGCGCAGCATCACCTGGACGCGGCCCCAGTTTCAGAATGCGAATGTAGCCACCAGGACGCTCTTTAAAACGAGGTCCAAGATCTTTGAACAGCTTGCCGACCACTTCTTTGTCACGCAGGCGACTGAACGCCAGGCGTCGGTTAGCAACACCGTCTTCTTTGGCGAGCGTAATAAGTGGCTCAGCAACCCGTCGCAGCTCTTTGGCTTTGGGTACGGTTGTCTTGATCGTTTCGTGAAGGAACAGCGACGTGGCCATGTTGCGGAACATGGCTTTTCGATGTGAACTGTTACGGCCAAGCTTACGACCGGATTTTCTATGGCGCATGGCTAGCGTCCCTTAAATATAAGACTAAATTACTGCGAGCTCGTGTTCAGGACGAAGACTTGCGGGCGGCCAGTTCTCGAGGCGCATGCCAAGACCGAGGCCGTGACCCTCAAGCACTTCCTTGATTTCTGTGAGCGACTTCTTGCCAAGGTTTGGCGTGCGAAGTAACTCGACTTCGGTGCGCTGTACGAGATCGCCGATGTACATGATGTTTTCTGCTTTGAGGCAGTTAGCAGATCGAACCGTCAACTCAAGTTCGTCAACCGGACGCAGCAGAATCGGATCAATCTGGCTTTCAGCCATCTGATCAGCGCCTTCTTCCTGGCCCTGCAGGTCAACAAATACCGACAACTGATCCTTGAGGATGCTGCCGGCACGGCGAATAGCCTCTTCCGGATCGATCGTGCCGTTCGTCTCGATATCGATGATCAACTTGTCGAGGTCGGTTCGCTGTTCAACACGCGCAGACTCAACGTCGTAAGTCACTCGGTCAACCGGGCTGAATGAAGCATCCAGCTGCAAACGGCCAATCGGACCCGCCTGATCTTCAAACGACGGGCGTTGCGTTGCCGGACGATAGCCGCGACCGCGCTCAACCTTGAGAATCATGTTTAGCTCACCTGCTTCGGTGAGGTTCGCAATCACGATATCCGGATTCACGATCTCGACATCATGGTCGAGCTGAATGTCGGCACCCGTGACGACGCCAGGACCCTTCTTCGAAACTCTAAGCTCGGCGGTTTCGCGAGTGTGCATGCGAACTGCAACTTCTTTCAGGTTCAACAGAATATCGACAACGTCTTCCTGAACGCCTTCGATACTGGTGTACTCGTGCAAAACGCCTTCGATCTCTGCTTCAACAATCGCCGCTCCCGGCATTGATGACAGCAAGATGCGGCGAAGAGCATTGCCGAGTGTATGGCCATAACCACGTTCGAAAGGTTCGATCGTGACTTTAGCGTGTAAATCATTGACCGGCGCTACTTTTACTACGCGCGGCTTCAGAAACTCATTAACAGATTCCTGCATGGGGACTAACCCTCCTGACTATTTCGAGTAAAGCTCGACGACTAGGTTTTCATTAATATCGGGAAGAATGTCTTCTCGATCCGGCAACGACTTGAAAACTCCAGCCATCTTCTTTGCATCTACATCTACCCACTCCGGCAAGCCAACCTGGCCGGCAACTTCCAGCGCGCTTTGAATACGAAGCTGCTTTTTGGCTTTCTCGCGAATACCAATTGCGTCGCCCGCACTCACCTGGAATGACGGAATGTTGACAATGCTGCCATTTACTTCGATACCTTTGTGGCTGACAAGCTGGCGCGCTTCAGCGCGCGTCACAGCAAAGCCCATTCGGTAGACAACGTTGTCAAGACGGCCCTCAAGCAGCGTCAGCAGGTTCTCACCTGTTGAGCCTTTTAGCTGGGCAGCCTTTTTATAATAGTTACGGAACTGTCGTTCGAGCACACCGTACATACGACGAAGTTTCTGTTTCTCACGAAGCTGCAGACCATAGTCTGAAAGACGCGGTCGACGCTGCGGTGCACCGCCCGGCGGTACGTCCAGCTTGCACTTCGATTCGAGCGGGCGGATGCCGCTCTTCAAAAACAGATCCGTACCTTCACGGCGGGACAGTTTACATTTTGGTCCAAGGTATCTTGCCATTATCTAGTCTCTATACACGTCGCTTTTTCGGCGGTCGACAACCGTTATGAGGAATCGGTGTGACATCCTCAATATTTTGAATACGAAATCCGAGAGCATTCAAGGCACGTACAGCAGATTCTCTGCCCGGGCCTGGCCCACGGACGCGAACGTCCACGTTTTTCACACCGAATTCCAGTGCTGCACGGCCAGCCTTTTCTGAGGCTACCTGTGCGGCAAACGGTGTTGATTTACGAGAACCACGAAAACCACAGCCGCCGGCCGTTGCCCACGACAACGCATTGCCCTGGCGATCGGTGATTGTGATGATTGTGTTGTTGAAGGAAGCATGAATGTGGGCTATTGCATCCACTACATGCTTTTTGACCTTCTTTTTCTTTGGTTCTGCCAAGACAATTTCCTCAATTAAGTCTTCTCAGTTAGCTCAATGACCAAAAACTGTAGCCACTGGCCTCCTCAATCTACTTTTCAGCTGGCACGACGACAATAAACTGTAGTCCCCGGCCGTCCTATAAAATTACTAACGCTTAATCGGCCTACGCGGTCCCTTCCGGGTGCGTGCATTAGTCCGCGTTCGTTGCCCACGAACAGGCAGCCCACGGCGATGACGAATTCCACGGTAACAACCGAGATCCATCAGGCGCTTGATGTTCATCGAAATCTCGCGACGCAGGTCGCCTTCAACTTCGAACTTCGCAACTGCAGTACGCAGATTTGCGACTTCCGGCTCGGCCAAATCTTTCACTACCGAATTCGGTGCAACTCCAGCCTCGCTGCAAATCTGCTTAGCGCGAGTATTTCCGATACCGTAAATAGACGTCAGTGCAATCACGACGTGCTTGTTCAACGGAATATTTATGCCTGCTATACGTGCCACTTAAGTTTCCTTATCAATTAGCCCTGACGCTGCTTATGCCTGGCGTCAGTGCAAATCACTCGCACAACACCGTTGCGACGAATAATTTTGCAGTTTCTGCACATTTTTCTAACTGATGCTCTTACTTTCATGAGCTCTCTCCTATGCGCTGAACCTCAGGGCTCAACGTACCTGTCCTCCGCGCCCGTAGTTGCGCAGGTTCGCTTTTTGCATCATGCCTTCGTATTGATGACTCATTGCGTGAGCCTGCATCTGGGACATGAAATCCATGGTCACGACAACCAGGATAAGAAGTGATGTACCGCCAAAATTAAGCGGTACGCTGGGGTAGAACATGCGGAATATCTCCGGCAATAAACAGACTGCCGTGATGTATAGCGCACCCCAAAAAGTCAATCGAGTCAGTACCTTATCGATGTACTCGGCCGTATGTGCGCCTGGCCGGATACCCGGCACGAACGCTCCGGATCGCTTCAGATTGTCGGCGGTGTCTTTCGAATTGAACATCAACGCCGTGTAAAAGAAGCAGAAGAAAATAATCATTGCCGCGTACAGCAATACGTAGACCGGCTGACCTGGACCGAGGTTTGCACCAATCGTTTGCAGTACTCGTTGCGCCAGGTTGGGGTCAGCTGACTGGCCGCCAAAGAACTGTGCGATGGTCGCCGGGAACATCAGGATACTCGATGCGAAAATCGGCGGAATAACACCGGACATGTTGATCTTGAACGGCAAATGCGTGCTTTGTGCCGCGTACATCTTGCGGCCCTGTTGGCGCCTCGCATAATTGACGGTAATACGACGCTGAGCCCGTTCCATGTACACCACGAATACGGTCGCCGCTATCGAGCCGATCAACAACAGGATGGCCGTAATCGGTGACATTGTGCCATCACGAACCAGCGAAGCCGCACCAGCGACCGCCGCCGGTAATCCCGCCACAATACCGGCAAGAATAATCATGGATATGCCGTTACCAATGCCGCGCTCTGTGATCTGCTCACCGAGCCACATCAGGAACATCGTGCCCGTGACCAGCGTTACGCAGGCTGGAAACATGAAATCGAATCCCGGACTGACAACTACACCCGGCTGACTCTGCAACCATGATGCGGCTGCAACCGACTGGATCATCGACAAACCGACGGTGCCATATCGTGTGTATTGCGTAATCTTTCGACGACCGCTTTCACCTTCCTTTCGTAGCTGTTGCAACGAAGGAACGATGTGACTCGCCATCTGCATAATAATTGACGATGAAATGTAGGGCATGATTCCGAGTGCGAATATGCCGAACCGTGACAACGCACCACCGGAAAACAAGTTGAACAGCGCCAGCATGTTTCCTGCTTGCTGGTCAAAGAAAGATGCCAATGCAGCCGGATCAACGCCCGGCACAGGAATATAGGTGCCAGCGCGATACACGATCAACGCCCCAACAAGGAACGCGAAGCGGAGTTTCAACTCCCGCAACTTGCCGCCTGATGCGCTTGCCTGATTGTTTGTAGGCTTCTTTGCCACGTCTGTTCCCGTAATATCCTGAAGTCTTATTCGATGCTGCCGCCGGCTGCTTCAATCGCAGCGCGCGCACCCTTGGTTACTGCCAAGCCTTTGATTTTGACCGCTTTTTCAAGCTTTCCGGACAAAATCACCTTGACCTTGCTCACACGAGCAGGGACCAGGTGGGCCTTTTTCAATACGTCCATATCGATCACGTCATCGGACGGAATCGCGAGTTCGTGCAAACGTAACTCTGCAGAGTTGCGGGTCATGCGTGCAGTAAAACCGACCTTCGGCAGTCGGCGTTGCAACGGCATCTGGCCGCCTTCAAAACCAACCTTGTGATAGCCACCCGATCGAGCATGCTGACCTTTTTGTCCGCGACCACTGGTCTTACCCTGGCCCGCAGAGTGGCCACGTCCAAGACGTTTGCCAACTTTCTTTGCGCCCTTACCCGGCGATAATGTATTCAGTTTCATGTCAGGCCTCCTCGACCGAAACCATGTACGACACTTTGTTGATCATGCCGCGATTTTCCGGTGTATCGATAACAGTCACAGTCTGGCGAATTTTGCGAAGCCCAAGACCCGCAACACAGGCACGGTGACTCTTCAACCGACCAAACCGGCTCTTGAGGAGCGTCACTTTCAATTTCTTTGGCTCTGCCATCGTTCTCTACTCTGCGTTTGTTCAAGCCTTAATCAGGCAAGAATCTCTTTAATCTTTTTGCCACGTTTCGCAGCGATTGATCGCGGCGAATGAATCTGGTCAAGCGCACTTATCGTTGCGCGAACTACGTTGATCGGATTGCGCGAGCCGTAACTCTTGGCCAAAACGTTTCGTACGCCTGCGCACTCAAATACGGCGCGCATTGCACCACCTGCGATAATGCCGGTACCTTCAGATGCCGGCTGCATGTAAACGTAAGTTGCGCCGTGCCGGCCTTTCTTCGCGTACTGCAATGTTTCGTTGGTCAAGTTGACCTTGATCATGTTCTTGCGTGCGGCCTGCATCGCTTTCTGGATCGCAATGGGCACTTCACGCGCCTTGCCGTATCCAAAACCAACGCGTCCGTTGCCGTCACCAACGACAGTTAATGCGGTAAAACCGAATTGCCGGCCGCCTTTAACTACTTTGGCTACGCGATTAACCGTAACCAGTTTTTCCATCAGGTCATCGGTACTCTGTGTGTGGTCGTTTCTTGCCATTATTAAGTCCTAGAACTTCAATCCAGCTTCACGCGCGGCATCTGCCAACGCTTTGACTCGCCCGTGGTATCGAAAACCCGAACGATCGAAAGCTACCGTATCGATACCGGCTGCCTTTGCTTTTTCCGCAATTCTCGCACCAACAATAGCAGCCGCTTCTGCGTTGCCGGTATTCTTGGTGCCCTTGCGTAAATCCTTCTCAAGCGTCGATGCCGACGCCACAATCGTGCCGCCGTCCGGCGCAATCACCTGGGCATAGATATGGCGAGGTGTGCGGTGAATACTCAATCTATTCACTGCAAGCTCGCGAATCTTTGCTCGGGACTTTCTGGCTCGACGTTGTCGATTTTGTTTTTTATCCAGTTTCATATCATTTCAAACTCTAAAAGTGTGAAAAGTCGGGTCTGGCCGCTTGTCGGCTGCCCTGACTATTTCTTCTTCGCTTCCTTCATAACCACACGCTCGCCAGCGTATCGAACGCCTTTGCCTTTGTAAGGCTCAGGCGGGCGGTAGTGACGAATCTCAGCGGCGACCTGACCAACCTTTTGCTTGTCAGTGCCAGTAACAATGACTTCGGTCTGGCTCGGGGTCTCAACTGAGACTCCCTCTGGCACTGCGTAGACAATCGGGTGTGAAAACCCAAGCGTCAGGTTCAGATTGCTGCCCTGTGCCTGTGCGCGATAACCAACACCGACCAGCTCCAGTTTCTTTTCAAAACCGTCGGATACTCCGCGTGCCATGTTTGCCAGCAGCGCCCGTGTCGTGCCCGACATAGCAGCAGCAAACCGTGAACCGGAACGTGCCTTTACCAGCAAGCTATTTTCTTCCTGGCTCAATTCGACTTCTGTATTCAGCTCCATTGACAGCGAACCTTTACTTCCTTTGAAAGTAACGGTCGTGCCGCTTTGGCTGAATTCGACGCCTTTCGGCAATTCAACGGGTTCTTTTGCAATTCTTGACATAGTTGTGTCTCGTTATGCCGGATCAATATTCACTGCGTCATGAAACGACGCAGAGAACCTCACCACCAATACCTTGTTTTCGTGCCTGCCGATCACTCATTACTCCCGCGGAAGTAGAGATGATCGCTACACCCAAGCCACCCAATACCTTGGGAATCTCTTCATTGCCGCGATAAACACGCAGTCCGGGCCTGCTCACACGCTGTACATTTTCAATAACCGGTGTGCCTTCGAAATACTTCAGTTCGACGGTCAACTCGGATTTGACGCCCTCTGCTTCCGTCGCGTAACCGGTGATGTAACCCTCGTCCTTCAGGACTTTGGCAACAGCAACTTTTGCAGTCGACGAAGGCATTGAAACACTTACCTTCCTGGCCTTCTGGCCGTTTCGGATGCGTGTCAGCATGTCAGCGATAGGATCAGTCATACTCATAATTCTTCTCCGTTTACCAACTGGCCTTGGTCAGACCGGGGATCTCGCCATTCATAGCGGCTTCCCGGAGCTTGTTTCTGCCAAGACCAAATTTTCGGTAAACACCGTTTGGTCGACCCGTGATTGCACAACGGCTTCGTTGCCGCGATGCGCTTGAGTCACGCGGCAGCGAGTTCAGCTTCTGCTGCGCCACTACACGATCCTCATCGGACGTATTCAGGTTACGAATAGTCGCTTTGAGCTCAGCACGTCTTTTAGCGTAACGCTTTACCAGCTTCGTTCGCTTCAACTCGCGCATTACCATTGATTTTTTTGCCATGTCTGTTGTTACCTATTTCTTAAACGGAAAGTTAAAGGCTTCCAAGAGAGCCCTTCCTTCCTCAGGATTGCGTGCCGTGGTGGAAATGGTGATATCCATTCCGCGGATCGCATCGATCTGGTCATAATTAATTTCCGGAAAAATAATCTGTTCTTCAACACCCATGCTGTAGTTGCCCTGGCGATCGAAGGACTTGGGATTCAAGCCACGAAAATCTCGAATACGAGGAATGGCGATGTTCACCAAGCGATCGAGAAACTCGTACATGCGTTCACGACGCAACGTGACCTTGCAACCGATCGGATAGCCGTCACGAATCTTGAAACCTGCAACAGATTTGCGAGCCAGCGTACGCTGAACTTTGAGGCCGGCGATCTTTTCCATATCGGCGACAGCGTTATCGAGGATCTTCTTGTCCGCGACAGCTTCGCCAACGCCCATGTTCAGCGTGATTTTGGTGATCTTCGGCACTTCCATTACATTCTTAAGACCCAGTTTCTTCTGAATCTCAGCGTGCAACTCGTTGCGGTATTTGTCTTGTAGCCTTGCCATTTCTAAATCCTGGTCCCGGAGACCCTGTTAAATATCGACGACTTCGCCGCTCGGTCGGAAGACACGCACCTTGCTGCCGTCATCCGCCACTTTAATTCCTACCCTCTCGCCCTTCTTGGACTTCGGGTTAAATACCAGAACATTGGAAATATCGATTGGCATTTCCTTGTCGACAATGCCGCCTTCGACACCCTGGTTCGGGTTACCTTTCAGGTGTTTCTTGGCGATGTTGATACCTTCAACCAACACGGTGTCCGAATACACCTGCAAGACAGTGCCGCGCCGGCCTTTGTCTTTGCCGGTCACTACCTGAATTTCGTCGCCTTTCTTGATTTTGTTCATATCTGTAATCCTGTGGCCGGTTTCTTAAAGTACTTCCGGGGCCAAAGAAATAATTTTCATAAATTTGTTCGTTCTCAATTCGCGCGTGACCGGGCCAAAAATACGAGTGCCAATTGGCTCCAATCGTGCATTCAACAGCACTGCCGCGTTGCCATCGAAACGAATCAGTGAACCGTCTTTGCGTCGAACGCCTTTTCGTGTTCGTACAACGACCGCGTTGTAAACCTCGCCCTTTTTAACCTTGCCGCGAGGAATAGCGTCTTTGACGCTGACCTTGATCACATCGCCGACAGCCGCATAACGACGCTTGGACCCGCCAAGCACCTTGATGCACTGAATGCGCCTTGCACCCGAGTTATCGGCTGCGTCAAGAACTGTCTGCATCTGAATCATGGTGTTATTCCGTCAATCTAGCTCTATACACCGCAACCTTAGCTGGCTGCGCGCTCTAATACGTTTACGACCTGCCAGGACTTGTTCTTTGACACTGGCCGGATTTCGCTGATCGCAACACGATCGCCGATCTTGCATTCGTTGTTTTCATCGTGCGCCATCACTTTTGATGTACGCCGAATGTACTTGCCATACGTCGGGTGCTTGATCTGGCGCTCGATGGCGACGGATACCGTCTTGTCCATCTTGTCGCTGACAACACGACCCTGTACGGTTCGTTTCGCTTTTTCTTCACTCATTTCTGTGCTTCCGCTGAGGTCGCCTTCTTCTGCTCGGCGATGATCGTTTTTACGCGCGCGATGTTTCTGCGTATGCGTCCATGCTCATGCGGTTTGCTCGACTCACCGGTCGCCGCCTGCATGCGTACATTAAATTGTTCCCGGCGCAGGCTCACGAGTTCCTCGTGCAGCTCGTCCAGTGACTTTGATCGAAGATCAGTAGCATTCATCACATCACCTGTCGCGTTACGAATGCGGTCGGGAACGGCAGCTTCGCAGCGGCGAGCTTGAATGCTTCACGCGCGATTTCTTCCGTCACACCTTCCATTTCATACAACACTCTGCCCGGCTGAATCTGGCACACCCAGTATTCAACGTTGCCTTTACCTTTACCCTGGCGAACTTCCAACGGCTTTTTCGTAATGGGCTTGTCCGGAAAAACACGAATCCAGATTTTTCCGCCACGCTTGATGTGTCGGGTCATGGCACGACGAGCCGCTTCGATCTGACGTGCTGTCAGTCGACCGCGTTCGGTTGCCTTCAATCCAAACTCACCGAATGCCACGGTGCTACCACGGATCGCCAATCCACGGTTGCGGCCTTTCATCTGTTTTCGAAATTTTGTTCGCTTTGGCTGTAACATTTTCCTGTCCTGTTCTGCGCTTTAGTGCGCGCCGCCGGCTGCTTCAGGTGTTTCTATAACTGCCACTTCCGGCTTCTCAAATATCTCGCCCTTGAATATCCAGACCTTTACGCCAATCACGCCGTATGTCGTCTGTGCTTCCGCAAAACCGTAATCAATATCGGCACGTAACGTGTGCAGCGGAACCCGGCCTTCGCGATACCATTCAGATCGTGCGATTTCCGCACCATTCAGTCGACCACCAACCTTGACCTTGATGCCTTCGGCACCCAGTCGCATCGTGTTGGTCACTGCGCGCTTCATTGCACGACGAAACATGACGCGTCGCTCGAGTTGCTGAGCAATGCCTTCAGCGACCAGCTGCGCATCGAGTTCCGGCTTACGAACTTCGGAAATATTGATGTGCAGGTCGTTGAGCTGAATACCGATCAACTTCGAAACGTCAGCACGAAGCTTCTCAATGTCTTCACCTTTCTTGCCGATAACAATGCCCGGGCGCGCCGTAAAAATTGTGACATTGATTTTCTTGGCAGGCCGCTCAATAGTGATTCGACTGACTGACGCATCTTTCAGTTTTTTCTTGATGAACACACGCAGCAGATGATCAGTGCGAATGTACTCAGGAAACGTCTTTGAATCGGCATACCATTTCGATGACCAATCCTTGACGATGCCCAGTCGAATTCCTATCGGATGTACTTTTTGTCCCATGTTTATTTCTCGTCAATCAAATTCAATATCGCGAACTTCGATTAGTTAGACGTCTTACTCGTCGCCTACACGAATCGTGATGTGGCTGTTTCGCTTGATAATGCGAGTGCCGCGGCCCTTTGCCCTGGCACGGTAACGGCGCAATGTCGGCGCCTCGTTCACTTCAATCGTCGAAACTTTCAGTTCGTCAATATCCGCGCCATGATTGTGCTCTGCGTTAGCGATTGCTGACTCAAGAATCTTCTTGATGATGCCCGCGCTTTTCTTCGGCGTGAACGTCAGTGTCTTCAGCGCTTCATCCACGTTCTTGCCGCGAATAGTGTCCGCCATCAACCGGCATTTCTGCGGTGAAATTCTTGCGTAACGAAGTGTAGCTGCAACTTGCATGATCGACTCCTTAATCCCTACTTGGTCTTCCGGTCACCAGTGTGACCTCTGTAGGTGCGGGTTACCGCAAACTCTCCGAGCTTGTGGCCAACCATGTTTTCTGAAATGAGTACAGGCACGTGTTGGCGGCCATTGTGTATAGCAATCGTCAGACCAACCATGTCAGGCAAAACCATTGAACGACGTGACCAGGTTTTGATCGGTCGTCTGTCATTGATCTTTGCCGCTTCTGTAACCTTCTTCGCCAGGTGTGTATCGACGAATGGGCCTTTTCTTACTGAACGTGGCACTGTATTAAATCCTCAATCCTGTTTTGAATCGTCCGACTGGTATTGCTACCTGTCTGGCATCTATTTCCGCTTGCGACGACGAACAATCATATTGTCCGTACGTTTGTTGGAACGTGTCTTGTAACCCTTGGTCGGCGTGCCCCACGGACTAACCGGGTGACGTCCACCGGATGTTCGGCCTTCGCCACCACCGTGTGGATGATCCACCGGGTTCATCGCAACACCACGAACCGTCGGGCGAACGCCTCTCCAGCGTTTGGCGCCGGCCTTGCCGAGCTTCCGCAAGTTGTGCTCGCCGTGACCAACCTCACCGATCGTCGCTCGACAATCGACGTGAATTTTTCGCGTTTCGCCGGAGCGAAGACGAACCGTCGCGTACATGCCTTCCCGCGCAGCCAACTGAGCGGTGCCGCCAGCAGATCGAACGAGCTGACCACCCTTGCCCGGCTTCATTTCGATGTTATGCACCACCGTACCAACTGGAATACTGCGAAGCGGCAAAGCGTTGCCCGGCTTAATCGGGGCTTCGTCACCACTGATAATCTGCGTACCTTCCTGCACGTTTTTTGGTGCCAGGATGTATCGTCGCTCGCCATCTTTGTACTTGATCAGTGCTATATGCGCGCTGCGATTCGGGTCGTACTCAAGTCGTTCAACAACACCCGGAATACCGTCTTTGTCACGCTTGAAATCGATGATTCGATATCGCTGCTTGTGACCGCCGCCTTGATGCCTGACCGTGATACGGCCATTGTTATTACGACCGCCGCTCTTGGTTTTCTTGTCAAGAAGCGCGCTATGTGGCTTGCCTTTGTGCAAGCCAGGCGTCTTGACAGCAACCTGAAAGCGTCGTCCTGCCGAAGTCGGTTTTGATTTATGCAATGACATGTTCTTAACCTAAACTGTAATCAGCCCTAGTCTGCGCTGAGAAAATCGAGCTGACTGCCTTCAGCCAACCGAACGTACGCTTTTTTCCATGCAGCCCGGCGACCGGAACTACGTCCGTACCGCTTGATCTTGCCCGGGTAGTTAACGACCTGTACATCGTCGACCTTAACTTCAAACAACAACTCAACCGCCTGACGAATTTCAGCCTTTGTCGCATCCGTACGAACTTTAAAGACCACCTGATTGCTCTCGGCGACCTGGTGAGTCTTTTCGGAAATATGCGGGCCACGAATGACGGTCATTAACCGTTCCTGATGGGCAGCAACACTCACGACAGACGCTCCTCAATCAATTTCAACGCCGGCAGCGTCATCAGCACTTTTTCAAAACGCATCAGTACAACCGGGTCTACAGAAGCTGCATCGCAAATACCTACGTTCTGCAGGTTGCGTGCAGACAAAAATACTTTCTCGTCAAACGCCTCGTTCACAATAAGGACGTTGTCGAGATCCAGCTTCTTCAAGCGATCCGCAAGCTCTTTCGTCTTCGGTGCTTTCATCTCGATTGACTCAGTCACTACAAGTCGGTCCTGACGAATCAGCTCAGACATTATCGAGCGCAGTGCGCTCGCGTACATCTTCTTGTTGACCTTCTGACTGTGATCGCGAGGCTGAGCAGCAAAGGTCCGACCGCCGCCAACCCAGATCGGGCTGCGAATCGTGCCTGCACGTGCCCGGCCCGTACCCTTTTGTCGCCAGGGTTTAGCACCACCACCGCGAACAGCCGCACGATTTTTTTGTGCTTTTGTTCCGGCCCGGCCACCAGCCAGAAACGCGGTAACGACCTGGTGAACCAGCGGCTCATTAAAGTCCGCGCCAAACGCCTTGTCTGCGACATCAACGGAGCCACTTCCCTGCATCTTCAGCTTCATGATGCAGCTCCATTTCTAAATTTAATTGCCGGACGAACAACGACGCTACCGCCCTTGTGCCCCGGTACCGCACCCTTGATCAGGAGCAGGTTTCTTTCTGTATCAACACGCACGACCTCAAGGTTTTGTACGGTTCGGCGAACGTTGCCCATGTGACCAGCCATCTTCTTGCCCTTGAATACACGGCCCGGAGACTGGTTCTGACCAATCGAACCCGGAGCACGGTGAGCAAGTGAGTTGCCGTGGGTGGCGTCTTGCATTGCGAAATTGTGTCGCTTGATGACACCGGCAAAACCCTTACCAATGGATGTGCCGATCACATCGACGATCTGACCCTCGGTAAACAGATCTACGCTCAGTTCGCTACCTTTTTCGTATTCCGTGGTATCGCTGTCTGGTATGCGTAGTTCCCTAACTAGGTCGCCGGCTTCAACCTTTGCTGATGCAAAGTGGCCGGCTTCAGGTTTGGACACACGTGAGGCTTTCTTGCTGCCAGCAGTTACCCGCACGGCGCGATAGCCGTCTACGTCTACGGTCTTCACCTGCGTAATTCGATTTGGCTGTGCCTCAATTACAGTGACCGGAATCGAAACTCCGTCATCCGTAAAGACACGCGTCATGCCGCACTTGCGGCCAACTAGACCCATTGTCATCTCAAAAACCTCGCGCCGACTTCGATTGGCCGACGAACTAAAAATATGGTTTACAAATCTGTCTCTATTCACTGCAACGACTACGATTGGCCGAAGCTGTCTGTTTCACGCTTTCTCTAGACACGCGAAAGGGCCAGCCATCGCCAGAACATCGTCCGTGTTCTGTTCGCTTGGAGCTGACCCCAACCCGGTCTACGACCGGTTTTCCGGGATTTGCCGAGCCGCCTTCGATTTCCCAGCGGCCAAACTTAGACGCCACAAAACAATGCCCTGTGACGTCGTCTTCAGTCCTGGCCGACTCCCGGTCCGGCCAAGTCCTGTGTAGCCGGGCATTATACATCCGAAAATGCCGTGATCAAGCCTTTTTGAGGCTGATTCTATTCTTTTTGCAGTGTTGCTGAATTGGCGTCTTTGGCGGCGAAAATGTGGCTTCTGGTTGGGTGGTTCTTTTCGCTGGCTCGGCCCCCGGTAAGTCCATTGAGGGATGGCGGCCTCCGGTTCCCTACGGTCCGCTTTATTCCCTCAATCGACTTCCCAGCGCCCAAACCAGCTTGAATCGTGCCAGCATTGGCACCTCAAATTGTCAGTTCTTACAGCCGCTGGCGGCCAACGAACGCCAAGTTATCCTTCAAAATCAAAATGTTGCACTCGGCTCGAGCGCGCGACTTTCAATGACCGACTACACCAAGGCCCGTGGTTGGGGTGTGCCTATGCGGGAATAAAGCGGACC
>Ga0316192_10000563_pt1 | contig 27118 bp, 25 predicted proteins | sample MerIslwburrow_MG_FD_204931 | JGI IMG/M metagenome (GOLD analysis project Ga0316192, IMG submission 204931) | Coastal sediment microbial communities from Maine, United States - Merrow Island worm burrow | ecosystem: Environmental > Aquatic > Marine > Coastal > Sediment | place: USA: Maine...
GAGCGAGGCAGGAGCGATACAGGCCATGGGAGCCAGCCGGTCGTTGTAGGCGGAGAACTCCTCCCACGCCCAGTCGTTCCAGGCCCGGCACATCTCGTGGCTGAACTCGGCGTCGGGGGTGGCCCACACGGTGAGGCCTTTGTTGGGGAACAACACCTCGGCGTCGCAGCCGTCGAGGGCCAGGTCGTTGATGCGGGCCTCGGGGTTGCGCCCTGAGATGTGGCGCAGCTTCTCGTGGCCCTCCACCGGTTTGGTCCAGTTGAGCTTGGCCGGACGGAACCCCTCGGTCTTCTGGTACTGCTGCTTGGTTTCCCCTCCAGCCTTGCCGTCTTTGTCCTTGGCGATGACCAGGCTGGGAAGACGATGGTGGTACTTCTCGTCGAGGCGGTCCAGGAGGAAGGTGTTCGGCTCCTGAGCGTGGCCGTCGGCCGAGCACATGAAGAACTTGTCGTTGGCGTCGGGACGGGCCGAGCGCACCCAGCCGTCGTTGCCCGGTGTCTCGGTCCGCCAGACGTTGTTGACATCAGGGGGTGGGATCACGTCGGTCATCAGGGACTCCTCTGCCTCTTCGACCATGGAACGAGGTATTCGCCGGGGGGTCAAGTCGATCATGAGGTTGATCTCGTTGGCCAGGTGGGCCCGGTCTGGCACGGCCCGTTGTTGCCGTGCCGCCGGGACCTCGCACAAAACCTCATGGTGGGTTCGACCGCCGGGGCCAATCGGGTTGACCATGGAGGGTCGAGCCCAGCGACCAACCTGGCCTCGAACAACGAGGAGAACGCAATGACAGAGCAGATACCGACGGCCGCGCCGGCCTCAACAACAGAGCAGGCCCCGGCAACACCGCAGGGCTTGCAGGTTGGGCTGAGCACGCCGTGGGATCTGTGGGCGTTGAGCCCCGAGGAGCAACGAGCCCGCCTGGGCCTTATCGCCGACGCCGGTATCGATCACGTCTTCACTGCCGATCACGTCAGCTTCGTCGACGGTAGCGGGATCGATGGCCCCGTGCATCTGGCCGCCATTGGCGGGATCGAGCCGCGACTGGGCCTGCACCTCGGCGTCTTTCTGCTCGCCCTGCGCCACCCCATGGTTGCGGCCCGCCAGATCGCCTCCCTGGCCCAGGCTGCCCCGGGGAGATTGACGGTAGGTGTTGGGGTCGGGGGTGAGGACCGCCACGAGATCGAGGTGTGTGAGATCGACCCGCGAACCCGGGGTCGACGCACCGACGCCGCCCTACCTCTGGTTCGGGCCCTGCTGGAGGGGCGGACGGTTGACGGCGACGGTGAGTTCTACGCCTTCACCGGCGGCAAGATCCGTCCTGTGCCGAAGCCCGCCGTGCCGTTCCTGGTCGGAGGCCGCAGCGACGCCGCGGTGCACCGAGCGGGCCGGTTTGGCGACGGTTGGCTCGCTACGTGGTGCTCGGCCCGCAGGTTCAGCCAAGCCACGGCCATGGCCGAGGAAGTGGGCGCCGACCGCAACGTCGAGTGGCGCCACGGCCTGCAACTGTGGGTTGGTGTCGGCCAAACCCCGGCTGAGGGCCGGACCCATGTGGCCAAGACGATGCAGAACTTCTACAAGCTCCCCTTCGAACCCTTCGAGCGCTACACGCCAACCGGTGATGCCGAGCGGGTGGCCGAGTTCCTCGCCCCCTACGTCGAAGCCGGGGCCACCACCTTGAACCTCACGCCGTGCGGGCCCGACCGGGAGACCGAGGTTGAGGTGATGGCGCAGGTCAAGAAGCTCCTGACCTGAAAGAAGCCCTGAAATGAACACGGCCCTGAAATGAAGGAACTCCTCGTATGAAAGAGCACTTCGGCTCCTGTCCCCTGGATTGTCCCGACGCCTGCGCCTGGGTGGTGACGGTGGACGATGAAGGACGGGCGATCAAGCTTCGTGGCAACACCGAGCACCCATACACCAGGGGCGGGCTGTGCCCCAAGGTCAACCCGTGGCTTGACTACGCCGCCGACCCGGCACGCATCACCACACCATTGCGACGGGTCGGCCCCAAGGGGGCCGGTCGCTTCGAGCCAGTGTCCTGGGACGACGCCCTGGCCGAGATGGCACAACGGTTCAACGCCATCGTCGACTCCAGCGGAGGGGCCGCCATCTGGCCCTTCGTCGGCACCGGAAACCTGGGCTGGATCCAGGGCAGCAACGGTCCGGCCCGTGTCTGGACCAGGATGGGAGCCTCGGCCCATCATCTCAGCATCTGCTCGGTGGCCGGGAGGGCCGGGATCACCTACAGCGCTGGTTCTGGGGACTGGCTCGACCCCGAGGACTTCGCCAACGCCGGGCTGGTGATGGTCTGGGGATCAAACACGCTGGTCACCAATCGGCATCTTTGGCCCTTCATCGAACAGGCCAGAGGCGCCGGTGCCCCCTTGATTGTTGTCGACCCCATCCGGACCCGAACAGCGCAGGCGGCCGACGTCCACCTCGCGCCGCGGCCCGGTACCGATGGAGCCTTGGCTCTGGGCCTGGCCCAAGCGATCGTGGAACGAGGCGGCGCCGATGAGTCGTTCCTTCGGTCCCGGTGTGTTGGTTGGGACGAATTCCGACCGTCGCTGGAGACGTGGGACGTGGCCCACACGGCGGCCGTCAGCGGGGTCGACCCGAGCGCAATTGCCGAGGTGGCAGACGCCATCATCGCTGCGCCTCCGTTGGCGTTGAGGATCGGACACGGGATTCAACGTCACGCCTTTGGGGGCCAGGCCATGCGGGTGGTGTCGTGCCTGCCCGCCATCGTCGGGGCCTACGACCACCCCGGCGGAGGTTCGCTCTACTCCTCGACCGGCACACCCAAAGGCTTCAACCGCACCCGCAGCCGGCGGCCGGAACTGGGCTCGCGGCCGCGCACCCTGGCCATGACCAACCTGGGCCGGAACCTGACCGAACTCAACGACCCACCGGTCGAAGCATTGGTGATCTCCGGCGCCAACCCCGTGGTTTCAAATCCCCAGAGCGATCTGGTCCGGGCCGGACTGGAACGGCCCAACCTGTTCACCGTCGTCATCGACCTCTACCCCACCGAGACGACGGCCTATGCCGATCTGGTCCTGCCTTCGACCATGCAGCACGAGCAACTCGAGATCAACGACGCCTACAACCACCGCTATCTGCACTGGAACGAGCCCGCCGTCGAGCCTCCTGGCCAGTGCCTGCCCCATACCGAGATCTTCCGGCGTCTCGCCGCCGCCATGGGCTACACCGAGCCGGAGCTCTACGCCGACGACGCCGAACTGGCCGCCGATCTGCTCGACTCCGAGGAGTTCCGAGCCGCAGGCATCACACCCGAGCTTCTGCAACAGCGTGGCTTCGCTCCCCTCCCCACCCGCCTACCGCCAGACCGGCGACCTTTCGCCACCCCATCGGAACGCTTCGAGTTGGCCTCACCCTCGGCCGAGGACGACGGCCACGGACGCCTGCCCCACTATCGACCGGCCCGGCATCTGGCCGAGCTGGGAAGTGACCGCCTGGCCCTGGTCGCCGCCGCTGGTGAGTTCCACATCAACTCCACCTTCGCTGGAACGGCCAAGGTGGCGTCGCGAACGACAATGCCCACGATCGTCGTTCATCCTGACGACGCGGGCCCTCGCGACCTCCACGACGGAGACCGCGTCGTAGTCGAGAACGAGCGGGGGCGGTTCGAGGCCGTGGTCACCGTGTCCGACGCCACACGACCCGGGGTGGCCGCCACCAGCAAGGGTTGGTGGCATCACGACATCAACGCCACCGTGGCCGAACACGACGCCGACATGGCCGCGGGCGCCATCTTCCACGACAACGCTGTCACCATCCGGGCCATCAACAACACGCGTTGACACTCTCGCGGGAGTGTTTCAGCCGTCGCCGATGCCGAACTCGGTGTCGATGATGTTGGCGCACACCTGTTTATCCGGCACAACTACATGAACTGTGGCCTCCTGCCCGGGCAGTGTGGATCAAGCGATCTGCACAGGGGAGGTGGCCTCAATATTCAGGAGACGTCGGCCAGGAACTTGGCCAGGGCCGGATTCACGACTTCGGGGTGGGTCATGTTCGGTGAGTGGGCTGCACCCTCGACCCGGACCACGCCACGGCCGTCGCTCACCATGGCTTGGAGGGCGTCGGCCTTGGCGATCGGAACCGCTTGATCCTCCTCGCCGTGGATCGAGAGGACCGGGCCGGTGATCTCCCCCATTCGGTCGGTCACGTCGTCGCGGCCCAGGAGCGCCTCGCCCGCGATGGCTATCTGGGAACGATCCCTCGATTCCCAGATCTTGACCCAGGTGGCGGCAATGTCCGACTCCCCAAAGAGCAGGCCCGCGACCATGGCCCCCACCTCACCAAGCGGCTCACCGCTCGTCCAGTGCCCGATCATGCCCCGGTAGCCCTCGATGGTCTCCGGTCCGTCGATCCCGGGCTCGCTGTCGATCAGACACAGTGCCTTGACCCGTTCGGGGTAGGCGAGCGCAGCCCGCAGCGACAAAAATCCGCCCTGGCTCATGCCGACAAACACCGCGGTTTCGATGCCAAGGTGGTCGAGCAATGCCACGGCGTCGTCGGCCGAGTCCCAGTAGGTGAAGGGCTCGGTGGCCACTGTCTCGCCGAAGCCCCGCTCGTCCCAGGCAATACACCGGAACGTTTCCGACAGGGCGGCGACCTGCTGATCGAACATCGTGCGGTCCATGAGGAAACCGTGGCTGAAGATGACCGCAGGCCCGCTCCCACCACTGTCGCTGAAGGCAATCTGCTGGCCGTTGATATTGGCAAGTGTCATGGGCCGACACTAATCGCGACGGACCGGGCAATCAGCGGTGTGTCACCGAAACCGCGGCGGCCAGTTGAACGCCGGCCTGCACCGACCACGTTGGCCGCGGCCCAGAAGAGCCAGACGGCCGTTCTCAACGAGCGTTCCAGCCGGGTTACTGGCGGGCCATGGCGTAGAACTCGTCGTTGGGGCGCATCGAGGTGAGGTTGGCCAGCCGGTTCGACATGGCGAAGAAGGCGGTGATGGCGCCGATGTCCCAGATCTCGTCATCGCTGAAGCCCCGGTCCCGCATGGCCTGGAGGTCCTCGTCGGTGATCGAGCCCGAATCGTTGACCATGCGCAGGGCGAAATCGATCATGTGGCGCTCCCGCTCCGACAGGTCGGCCTTGAACGGGTTGGTCGACAACTGGTCGGCCAGGAGGGGGTTCTTGGATCGGATGCGCAGGATCGCCCCGTGGGCCATCACGCAGTACAGACAGTCGTTGACGGCGCTGGTGGCCACCACGATCATCTCCCGCTCTGCCTTCGACAGGCCCTCGCTCTTGTCCATGAGTGCATCGTGACCGGCGAAGAAGGCCCGGAACTCCGCCGGGCGGTGGGCCAGGGCCAGGAACACGTTGGGGATGAAGCCCGACTTCTCCTGGACCGCCTCGATCATGGCCCTGATGTCGTCGGGGATATCGGCCAGGTCGGGAACGGGGAAACGCGAGATCGGCAGTTCGGTCATCGTGGCAGTGTCGCCGTCAGAACTCCGCCGAGCAAGAACCGAACCCGTGCTCGGGCCAAAGAACCCAACCCGCCTATCGGTTCACCGAGACGATGGCCTCATGCTCGATGGTGGCCACCACCTGCCCGTCGACCGTGATCTCCACGTCGAGGACAGCCCGGTCACCGGCTGAGGTGGTGAAGCGATCGAACACCGTCGACTCGACAACAGCGTGGGAGCCGACGGGAACGAGGCCGTGGTGGCGTATCCGACTGCGGACGTGGATCCAGGAGCCGGAGACCAGCTGGGCGTGGACCACGTCGTTGGCCAGTGCGGGCCAGGCCGCGGGGTGGACGAGACCGTGGTCGCGGTACAGGCTGAAGTCATCACCGAGACTGACGCCGTAGTCGCGCCAGCCATCGCCCAGTTTGACCTCGTGGGCCACCAGGGTCTCGCCGTCGCGCCGGGTGGTCGGAGCCTCAGCGTCACACCAAACGTGGACATTGGCCCTGGTCTCGCCCCCCACGTTCGCTTCGACCACCACCTGCTCGTCGCCGGTGGGGAGGCAGGTCAGCTCGTCACGGTCGAATACCGGTGACAGAAACCGCACCTCGGCTCCCCCACCGCCAACCCAGTCCAGGCCCCAGCCTGCGGCCGGAGGGTGGGTCAAGTAGGCGTAAGTGCTGACCCCGGCAACCAGGGCGGCCGGGAAGCCAGCGGCCCTGGCCCCTGCGTCGGTGTGAATGGGGTTGCGTCCGTGTTCCGGCAGGTTGACGGCGCGGACGGACCACGGCTGCAGCTTGGCGATCTCCATACCGCATCTTGGCATGGTCGGCCCGCCGTGCCGAACCGGTCGGCCCCCAAGCCGGCCGAACGCAGCGAGCCGACAACGCCTCAGACCTCAACGCGACTCATCGAAGAAACGCCGGAGCACCTGACGGTAGGCATCGTCGAAGGCGTCGTAGGCGGTCCGGAACTGCACACCGGGCCAATCTTCGGGCAACAGCTCCGACGGGAGCAGCGGATCGTCGCGAAACAGTCGTAGTCCGGCGGCGGCAACGACAAAACCTCGGGCCAGGACCGAACGATCGTCTGCTTTCAACGCAGGCATCAGCTCATCCATGGCCGCTCGCAGACCGGCAGCCCGCTCGCCCCAGTCAGCCAATGGCCACAGTTCGCTCACCGCTGGTGGCGAGTCAAACCTGGTCACGCCGAGCAACCAGCCACGGTCGGCCAGGTCGTCGAGCTGGGGATCGTCGGGAAGATTGGTCGGTCGGACCCAGATGCCCTCGTGCAACTCCACCAGACGAGCCCTCCGCAGCAGCGACCGGGCCTCGGTGCGGGCCCCGGGTGAGCGGCGCTCGACGGTGATCATGGCGCTGCGCCACAGCCCATCCCAAAGGCCGCCCCCGGCGTGACGGCCACGGTCCTGGCTGGCTTGGCGCACCGCCAACACGGGCCCCAGTGCATACCAACCGCTCTCGGCCGTGATCTCACCGGTGGCGAGCATTCGGCTCAGGGCCGTTCGGGCCGAGCCACCGCTGATGCCGAACAAACCGGCGGCCGCCACCAGCACCCGCACCGGTAGACGAGGAGGGTGAGTCCCGAGCAAAACGCTGGCCAGCAACGACCGAGCCGTCAGCGGGCGCAGACCCAGAGCAAGGTCATCGTCGGTCAGGACCAGGGCCTCGCCGGCCGCATTACCGAGGTTTCCGTTGTCGCCGTCGAGATCCCGGACGCCGTCGGAGTCCGGGTCACCGTCGGAGTCCGAGTCGGGAACTGAGCCAGGAGGCGGATTGTCACGAGCTGTCGTCATGTGTTTTGAACTACGCAAGGTCGAGGTCTAGCTTTGCCGAATGGTCGCCTCGCCCCCACCTCAACCTTCCGCTGATGGTTCGCGAGCGAGCCACCGGGGGCTGGGAGGCATGGTACCGGGGCCCGGGGTCCTGCCCGATGTGTTGCCAACCGACCGCCTGCTGGCAGGCGGCAAGGCCACGCCTGAACTGCGGACCCACCTTCGAAGCATTCCCCAATGGCGTTCGGCCATGGCCTGCGTGATGGTGTTCGTCGAACCGGTCGCCGTCATCGCCGCCGCCATCTGGCTGTCGCATCCCGTGGCCTGGGTCGCCGCCTTTCTGCTGATGGGCCGGGCCTACGCCCGCTTCGCCAGCCTGGGTCATGAGGCGGTCCACCGCACGCTGTTCAACAACAAGTCGCTCAACGACTGGGTCGGGCGCTGGTTGATGTCCTACCCGATGTGGGTTCCCTTCGAGCTCTACCGTCGAGCACATCTCGATCACCACCGCGACGAGATGGGCCCGAAGGAGCCCGACATCCCGCTGTACACCAACTACCCGGTCACCAAAGCCAGCTTCCGTCGCAAGCTGTTGCGCGACGCCACCGGGCGCACGGGATGGAAACTGTTCGTCGGCCTGCTCAAGGCGGCCCGCAAGCGGAAGCCAACAGCGGTGCGAATCCTGGTGTGCCAGGTCCCGATCATCGCCGCCTTCACCGTGATCGGACGACCGGAGCTGTATTTCTTCCTGTGGTGGCTGCCCCAACAGACGGTTTGGCGGGTCATCAACCGACTCCGGGCGGTAGCCGAGCACGGCGGCATGATGCGCTCCTCGGACCGCCGGTTGACCACCCACGATGTTCACCAGAATCACCTGGCCAAGTTCTGGATGGTGCCGTTCAACATCGGTAACCACCTGGCCCACCACGTCGACATGGGGGTCAACTGTTGGCGGCTGCCGGAGTTCCACCGCGAACTCGTCGGTTCGGGATGGGTGACCGAGGGCTACACCTACCCCAACTATCGTTCGCTGTGGAGGGCGTTGGCGTCGGGCTGAGCTATCGCTTGACGAAGACCGATCTGTTCCCGTAGGACGTGTTTGGTGACCTTGCCCAGCGCCGTGCGGGGCAGGGTTTCGACCAGCACCAGGTCCCGGGGTTGCTTGTAGCGGGCCAGTCGATCCTGACACCATGCTCGGAGCGCCTCAATCGTCAGCGGGGCCCGGGCCACCACCACCGCTACCGGCACTTCGCCCCAGCGCTCGTCCGCCCGACCTATGACAGCGACCTCGGCGATGGCGGGATGATGAGCCAGGATGTGCTCCACCTCCGCCGAGTAGATGTTCTCGCCCCCGGAGATCAACAGATCCTTGAGCCGGTCCTCGATGAAGACGAAACCTTCAGGGTCGGCCCGCCCGATGTCACCGGTGCGGTACCAGCCGTTGGTAAACGCCCGGGCCGTGTCCTCAGGGCGGCGCCAATAGCCCCGGAACACATTCGGTCCTCGTACCCACAACTCGCCCGGTTCCCCCAACTCGACGTCGACCGCGTCAGCACCGCTTTCGACACTGCCGGCGCCGCTCTCTGCTCTGCCCGCGTTGTCAGGGCCGACGGCGACAATGCGGACTTCGGTGTGCAACGCTGCCTTGCCGCAGGAGCCAATGTGGGCTCCGTCGTCATAACGCAGGACCAACGCCGTTGGCCCGGTCTCGGTTGAGCCGTAGACCTGGCCAACGGGGACACCTCGATCGAGGAACGCACGGATCAACGACGGCGGCACAACTGACGAACCGGAATTGAGCCCCACCAGGCAACTCAGATCGGTGGTTTCAAGATCCGGGTGGGCCAATAGGGCGGCCATGGTGGCCGGGACCTGGAGAGTCTGGGTCGGTCGGTGGCGTTGGATGAGGGCCAAGGTCTGACCCGGGTCGAATTGCTGTTGCAGTACCACGGTCGCACCGACGTAGAGCGCAGGCAGAGTCTGGATGTTCAGGCCGCCAACGTGGAACAGGGGCAGGTTGGTCAGCACACAATCATTGGCGCCAAGGTCCTGGTGCGCAACGCCGTTGAGCACCGTGTACAGCAACGAGCCCTGGGTGTGTACGACCCCTCTCGGCTCGCCGGTGGTGCCGGAGGTATAGACAATCAGCACGGGGTCATCGCCCGGGCCCGCCCCTACGACCGCGGTGGGGGTCGACGGCAGCTGTCCCCGCCGACGGGTGGGCACCCCGCGGTCATCGTCGCGTCGTGGCAGCGGCGTTTCATCGAGATCAACCACTGCACGGTCGCCGGCAACGTCGATCATGGCGGTGGCGAATCCGTCGGTGGCGAGAATCAGCCGCGGATCAGCGTCGTCGATCTGGCTACGGTGCTCGCCCCGGCTCAGCCGGTTGTTGAGAGGGACCAGGATGGCGCCCAGGCGGGCGAGGGCGAACAGGAGCACCAACTGCTCAACCCGGTTGAGGCCGATGAAGGCGACACGGTGGCCCCGGCCGACGGCTTGGCTCTCCAACCAGTGGGCCGCCGCCCGGATCCGAGCCGAGAGGTCGGCATAGGTCACGGTGTCGTCGTCAGTGTGTAGCGCCACATGCCCACCGCGGTGGGCGGCCCAATGATGGATCCACTGATCAATGGCGCTCACGCCCGAGACGATACGGTCGATAGCTCCCGCTCACCAAACAACCGCGCCAAACGGCACCGCCGAGGTGTCGACGACAACAGGAGAGGCGCCGGCCGATGGAGAACTTCGATGAGGCCGACAAACTTCTGCTGGCCTCAAGCAGCAGGCGACCCCATCCTTATGACGGGCTCTGCACGACCCGCCGCACGCCGTTGACAACAACCTGAGCGAAGATCAGGCCGACCACGATGACAAGGGCCAACCACCAGGTGTGATCGATCGTTCCGGTGTTGCGGGCCAGGCCCGAGAGGCCGATCAGGATCACGCCCCCACCGATGAGTAGGGGCCAAACCCGCCTCGGCCGCCAGGCACCGGTCGACTCCTGATCGGCCACCTCTGGCCCAGTCGCCAGGTCGTCATTCTCCTCCAATTGTATCGCCCCGCTCCCCTCGCCCAAATCGATGGCGGTCGGGTCGAGATCGTCGGGGGGATTCGTCTCGCTGTCAGTTGGTGAGGACACGTCGTACCTCCAGATGGCCGAAGCCGGTGGTGGAATTGATCACGATGCGGGCCGGGTTGGCCGGCGCCTCCGTTGGAACGCAGGCTTTGCCGTCGAGGTCGATCATGAAGCCCCAAAAGGCGTGCTCATCTCCGGGGTCGTCGAAGGGATCCAGAAAGGTCGGACGGGCCATCCCCGAGGCTTCGATCGCATCGAGAATCTCATCGCGCTCGGCCTCGATGGCTACATCGCCGGCTCCCGGATCGAGGTCGACGCCGGCCCGACGGTAGGCCTCGACCATGGTGCTCCACGGTCGTGCCGTCTCGCCGCAAATCGGACCGAGGGCGTTGAGGCGAAGTGCACCGGACCTGTTGACCACCAACGACTCGTTGTGGATCCAGGCGCTGCGAAGGTGGGGGGCACCATCGTCAAAGATATCAATCAGGCTGGGAACGCCGAATCCGCCATCACCCCGGAGAAGGCGTACGCCCAAGCCCATGTGGTAGTTGACCACCACCTCGGCGTCGGAGGGGACCAACACGTCGATTGACCCCGCGGTCACGCCGGTGTTGACTACCACCTGGTCGCCGGGCGCCAGGGGCAGGGCGCTGAGGTCGATGGTGGAATTGCCGTAGCCGTGCCGGTAGTCCAACACCCCCTCGGCCGGAAGCTCGGTTGGAGTGGCGTCCACCGCCGGGCCCCACCGGTCGACATCGGACACGGAGAAGGCGATCCAGGGCACGATCAGAGGTACGACCAGCATGGCGGTGCCGGCGGCCCGCCCTTTCCAGGCGCTCAATAGCACCACCGAGCCAATGATGATCAGGGCCAGATCGACGACGACACCGGGTTTGAGTCCAGGCTCGAGCACGTTGTCAACGGTGATGGCGAAGATGGCCAGCAGGCCAAGCAGCCCAAGGGTGACCGGCCACAGCGCCGGTTCGCGCCGGGCCCGGCGGGCCTCCAACTCATCACTATCTGGGCCGACAGGTCCGACATCGCGGCGCCACGTTCGCCCCCACCGCAGCGCGGTTCCACGTTCCCCGCCCCCGCCCCCTTCCCCTTCCCCGGCGCTGCCTTGCGCTCCGAATCCGGCCGCGGTCGAGGTGGCGGCTGTCGATTGCTCCGCTGTGCCGCCGCCAGACGTCGGCCGGGGGTTCTCACCCGAGGAGGCCGGATCGGGTGAGAACCCGGGGCCCGGGCCCGCTCCAGAGACGGCCGCGTTGAACGGGGCTCGACGGTCGGTCAGCAGGGCCCAGGCGATGGCACCCAGTGCAAGCGCCACCCACAATCCCGGCACGGCCACGGCCACGATGGCGACGACAAAGAGCACCACTGCACCCAGCGCCTCACGCCCTCCGTCAACGGTGAAAAGCCGCCGCAGTACCGAAGAGCGTTCCCTCGCCGGCACCGCCAACCATGCCAGGAGGTAGGCCACCAGTACCACAACGAAGGCCCCGTCGTCGCGCCACAGCAGGGTGAGCGCCACCAGGGCCAGTCGGGGGAACAATGGGTCGATCCCGAATCGCTCGGCCTGCCCGCCGGCCACCCCGGCCACGTAGCGGTCCCGGTCGGAGCGATAGCCCAGGACCCGCCCCCGCTCCCGCTTCACCACCGGCGGAGGCGGTGCAGCGGGGGGCGGGGGCGGTGGGGTAGGAAGGGGAGGCGGCTGATCGCCGGATTCGGGCAGGTCGTCGGCCATGGGCTCCATCCTGCTCTTGGGAGGTGACCGGCGATAGGCGGTGAATCCCTGAAATCGTCTGCTCGCTCTACGGGATGTCACGGATGGTGGCTCCCCACCGTGGGTGCAACAATGGAGGCGATGACCACCTCGGCGCTCACAGAAGATCGCGCCTCACCTCATCTGTTCGGCCTGGCCGCTCGCCGACCGCGCCTTGCCGGCGTGGGTCACCGGGTGGCGCTACAACTGGGGGCCGATCACCTGGTGGTCAGGATCGGCTTCATTCTGCTCGGGCTGACCGCAGGAGCCGGGCTCGTGGTGTACCTGGTGCTCTGGATCGTGCTGCCCCGAGCAACACCCGACCCGACCGACAGAGCCCCCGCCCTGCGCAACGATCTCGGCGTCATTGCCATCACTGCCGCCATCATGGCCGCCGTCACCAACCTCGGGGTCGGCGAGCAACTCCCGGCCACCCTGTTGTGGGCCGTTGGTCTGGTGTCGTTCGGTCTGGTGCTGTCATCTCCGGGTGCTGAGTTCGATCTGGCCCGTAGCCGGGGCGGCGCTCTCGTTCGCATCGTCGCCGGAGGCGGGTTCGTGGTCGGTGGCCTGGCCGCGTTGTTGGCGTCGACCCAGACGGTGAGCCAGCTGGCCTACTCCGCCCTGGCCGCTTTGGTGCTCATCGGAGGGCTGGCCCTGGTCTTCGGCCCCTGGTTGACCCGAGCGCTGGCCATGGCCGAGCGGGAACGGGCCGAGCGGATACGAGCCGAGGAGCGGACCGATCTGGCTGCCCATCTCCACGACTCGGTACTGCAGACCCTGAACCTCATCCAGAACCGGGCCAACGAACCTCACGTCACCGCGGTGCTGGCCCGCCAGCAGGAACGGGAGCTGCGACGCTGGCTCCAGGGCCACAACGGCGTGGTGGACGACGAAGCCGACACGTCGCTACGACCGGCGCTGGAACGGGTGGCGGCCGAGGTCGAAGAACAGTATTTATCGGTGGTGGAATGCATCGTCGTCGGTGATTGCGAGCTCACCCCTTCGGTCCAGGCTCTGGTCGCCGCTACCAGGGAGGCCCTGATCAACGCCGGTAAGTTCGCCGAGACCCAGCTCGTCTCGCTCTACGCCGAAGTCGAGGGTGAAGCCGTGAGCGCCTTCATTCGCGATCGGGGTCAGGGATTCGATCCCGCCGCCGTGCCTCCCGATCGTCAGGGAATCCGCACCTCGATCCACGGCCGTCTCGAACGCGTTGGAGGCTCGGCCGATATCCGCAGCCGCCCCGGCGAGGGCACCGAGGTCCGTATCGAGGTGGCCCGGTGAGTGGTGAACCGGTGAGTAGCGGACCGGGCACCTTGCGGGTAGTGGTGGTTGACGACCACTCGTTGTTTCGGCGAGGCGTCATCGAAGCCATCGGTGGCAGCGTTGATGTGGTGGCCGAAGCCGACGACGTGGCCTCCGGTATTGCCGCCGTGCGCCTGCACCAGCCCGATGTGGCTCTGATTGATGTGCAACTGCCGTCGGGTTCGGGGGCCGAGATCATTGAAACCCTGATGGCCGAAGGCATCGATCCCGAACGCACGCGTTTCCTGGGGCTGTCGGTGTCGGAGGAGCCGGCCGACGTGCTCCGCCTGGTCCGCTCCGGAGCCCGGGGTTATGTGACCAAACGAATCGACAGCGCAGACCTGGTGGCCACAATCGAAGAGGTGGCTGCAGGCAACGCCATCTTCTCTCCCCGTCTGGCCGGGGTGGTGCTCAACGAACTGAGCGGACAAACCAGCACCAACGGCTCCGTCGACGACCGTGACACTCAACGGAGGACCACCAACTCCGAACAGTCAGTCGGCGACCACGACATGTCAATGTTGCAGCGCCTCTCGCCCCGGGAGCGGGAGGTTATGCAACACCTGGCCCGGGGTTACACCTACAAAGAGATCGGAGTCGAGCTCCATATCTCGGCCCGAACCGTCGAAAGCCACACCGGGGCGGTGCTACGTAAGTTGCAGCTGAGCAATCGCCACGCCCTGACCCATTGGGCCGTTCGCAACAACGTCGTCTGAGCACCAGGGCGCGGCATGCAGTCCGCACGGTGGCCCTCTCGACACCCGCTACCGCTCCCGGCCGAGCGTTAGCGGCGGGTGAGCACGATTCGCATCCGCCATGAGGCGAGGACCAGTAGGACGATGGCGAAGCTGCTCAACACCACCAGTTGGCCTGCGATGTCGGTGAACGTGCCATCACGGCGGGTCAGTTCGGCGAAGGCGTCGTTGGCCCAGAAGTGGGGAGTGAACTGCGAGACCGTCCGCATGCTGTCGCTGAACAACTCAACGGGCAGCATCGAGCCTCCGATGGCGGCCAGCCCCAAGCCGACCATGACCCCGAAACCACCGGCCTGCTGGTCGTTTGCGAACAGGGTGCCGAACAGCAGCGCCGCTCCCGCCCCAACGGCGGCAAAGACGACAACGATGGCACCCGCCGCCAGCGGAGGCCCCCAGTCCACACCGAAGATCAGCACCGTGGCCACGACGATGTAAAGCCCCTGGGTCAGGACGATGACGAAGCGCCCCAGTGCCTCGCCGGCAACGATGGTGGCGGCCGAGGTCGGGGTGCCCAACATACGCGTCGCCACCCCCAGATGGCGGGTCTGAATGACGGCGGCCGACCCGGCCAGGCCGGTCAGGAACATGAACAGCACCAGCTGGGTGGCGGCGCCAACGCTGAACTGATCCAGATCGGATGGGAACAGCTCCTCACCCGTCGTCTCAACGGCAACGGCGATCGACGGCCCGTCGCTGAGGGCGGCAGCGGCCAGCGTTTCAGCGGTGGCCGGTGCCACTCCCTGGGCGCCCACAAAGCGGGCAACGTCGATCGGGGCCGACGTTTGTGTCACTACCCCGGCCACCAGTGATTGCAGTTGGGGCCCGAACCCATCCGATCGGGCGATGAACCCAATCTGGGCCTGGGTTCCGTCGCCGAGGCTGGTGTCGAGGTCGGCTGGGACAACCATGCCCGCCGCCACCGTGCCGTCCTCGACGGCGGCCAACAGCTCGGCCTCGCTCTGGTAGCGGACAACGGTGATGGTGTCGTTGGCCTCGAGATCTTCGACCATGGCCTGGGCGGTGGCCGACGAAGGGGCGACAACACCGATCTCGGGAAGAAAGCCGCCACCGAACTGGGCGCCAATCAAGAACACCAGACCGAGGGGCAGGATGAACACGAAGAAGACGTTCGACCGGTCACGGGCGAACCGTTTCAAGTTGGTGGCGGCGATGGCGAGCACCTTGGCCCCGCGGTCAACCATCACAGCCGCAACCCCCGGCCGACGACGATCAAACCAATGCTCCCGGTGACCGCGGCCATGGCCAATAGCACCGCCACTGCGGGCAGGGCCTGAGCCGGGTCACCACCCCCGGCCATGGCCGACAGGCCCCGCAGGAACCAGGCGTTGGGGGTGATGAGCGACAGTTGCGACAACAGCCCGTCGCCCGAGATGCGGATGAAAGTGCCTCCGAGCATGGCCATGGTCACCCCGACGATGGCCTGGAGGTTTCCCGCCTGTTCCGCCGTTCGGGCCACGCTCCCAACCAGGGTCATGATGGCCACCAGGGCGAGTACGACCGCCGCCGCCAGCGCCGCCACCCCCAGCACCGGCCCCCAGTCGGCTCCGATCAGCAGCGTCGATGCAGGCACCAGGATCGCCATCGACAACAAGCCAATGGCGACGCTGGTCAGTGATTTGCCCGCTACCACCGCGCCTGACGGAATCGGGGCGGCCAGCAGTCGCGACAGGGTGCCGGTCCGCCGTTCGTCGAGCAGCGACGTCACGGCCATACCGGCGATGAAGAACAGAAAGAAGATCGACAGTCCGGCCACGAAATACGTTGCCGAGTCGAGCTGGCGGGTGGCGGCCGGAATCTCGCCCATGACCAGCGTCGGCGCCTCGGTGGCGGCCTGGGCGGCCACGGTCGGGATCTCTCCCGGTCCGATCTCGCCAGCCATGAACAGGGCCGTGGCGGCAGCGGAGCCCCGGGCCACGTTGGCCCCGAAGCCCTCGACGATGGCTAATGCCACCTGGGTGGTGATCGGGGCGTCGACCGATCCGATGACGGTAATCACGGCATCGACACCGCCCTCCACCGATGACGACAACGTGGCAGGCAGTACGATCACCGCCCCCACATCGCCGGCATCGACGACGGCTCGGGCCTCCGGTTCGGTCTCCAAGTGGGTGAGGGTGATGATGCCGTCGTCGGCGATGGCGCTCAAGGTCTCCACGAAGGCGTCGGACACCTCACCGTCGTCGGCGTCGAACACGCCGATGTCGAGGGTCACATTCTCGCCAATGCCATCGCTGCCACCGAACACGGCATTGAAAATGAGGGCCAGAACCAGCGGTGCCACCACCCCCATGATGAAGATGGAGCGGTCGCGAATGCGTTGGCGGAAGTCCTTGACGGCGATGGTGCCCGTGGCGCTCAGGCCCAATCGCAGTCGATTCGACGCTTGGTCGGCCATGTCAGTCCCCCAGCGCCATGTCAGTCCCGCAGTGCCTTGCCGGTCACGTGGAGGAAGACGGCCTCGAGATCCGGCTCCTCAACCGAGACCGAGGACACCGTTGCCCCATTGGCCGCCACCACCGCCAACGCCTCGACGAGCACCGCCGAGGCATCGACCACCATCATTTCGATGGTGTGGTCGGCACCAACCACACCAACCACACCATCGAGATCGCTTAGCTTCGCCACCGCAGCCTCGGTCGGACCCGAGACCTCCACCCGTAGCCGGTCGTTTTCGCCAACCCGTTCAACCAGCTCCCGGCGCCCACCTTCGGCCTTGATCTCACCGTGGTCGATGATGGCCACCCGATCGCAGAGGCGTTCAGCCTCTTCCATGTAGTGCGTGGTGTAGAGCACGGCATGGCCCTCGGCGGACAACCGTTCGACACTTTCCAGGATGGCGTTTCTGGATTGTGGGTCGACGCCAACCGTCGGCTCATCGAGAATCAGCAGGCGGGGACCGTGGAGCAGCCCGATACCGATATTGAGACGGCGTTTCATGCCGCCGGAGAACTCATCAGCGCGATCATCGGCCCGCTCGCTCAGGCCGATGACGTCGAGCACCTCGTCACTCCGACGGTCCAACTCGGCCCGACCCATGGAATAGAGGCGTCCAAAGAAGCGTAGGTTATCCCGGGCGGTGAGATCGGGGTAGAGGGCCAACTCCTGGGGGACGAGGCCGATATCGGCCTTGGGGCCTATTGACGATGCGGTCATCGGCCGTCCCAGCACGGTGACGTCGCCGTCATCGGCGGTCAACAACCCGGCGATCATGGAGATACAGGTGGTCTTGCCCGCGCCGTTGGGTCCGAGTAGACCGTAGGTCTCGCCTACGTCGATGTGGAACGAGACGCCGGCCACCGCCTGCAGATCGCCGAAACGCTTCCGCAGGTTCGAGACCTCAAGCACCCGTTGCTCGCTCACCGCGCACCCCCCTCAGATGGTTGACATTCCCGCTGGGAACCCCGTCACTCTGCCGAGCCCTCCGACATCCATCCCGACCCTAGCTCACGGTGGGCGTGGGTGGCGGGCGTCGGCCCCGCAGTGCCAGTCTTGGGATCATGAGCGACGACGTGACGCCATTGCCCGACACCCTGAACGACGTGGGGGTGCTCAAGCGGCGTGAGATCGAGGCTCGCATCGTGGCTCCCCTCATTGAACGTCTGGGCCAGGAGTTCGGCCACGACCGAGTCACCGAATTGGCTCGTGAGGTGGTGATCGGTGTTGCCCGCAGCCAAGGGGCCGAGATGGCCGATGCACTCGGCGGCAACGACCTCGACGTCTTCGCCGCCAGCATGGACAACTGGACCAAGGGCGGGGCCCTCGAGATCGACATCGTTGAGGAGGACGGGGCGGTGTTGGCGTTCAACGTGACCCGGTGCCGCTACGCCGAGATGTACCAGGCCCTGGGCGTTCCCGAACTGGGGGCGCTGTTCTCGTGCAATCGCGACGGCACCATGGTCGAAGGTTTCAACCCCGACATCGCCTTCGAACGCACCCAGACCATCATGAGCGGCGCCTCCCACTGCGACTTCCGCTACACCCTGCCCCCGAGCAGCACCGAGGTCGAGATAACAAACGGCGGGTAGGCGGTGGCCGTGCCCAACGCCTGAGATCAGGCCTGCTCCTTTTGGAAGCAGGAACGCCTCTGTGCGCAATTTTCCGCCGACGAGGCGGCCCCGCCACCGTACGGTTCCGCCACGAGCGGGATTGCATGGTGTGAGGGGAACAGGTAATGACGGCACACAGACTTTCGGGGCCACTTCAGGTTGAGCGGCTCAACAACGGTGACCGAAGGTTGCTCCGCGATCTGGTGATCGACCTCGGCACCGACCTGAAAATCGACGGTGACAAGTTCGAGGATTTCACGCAGTCGACCAACGGCGACACCATCATCACCGTGCCCAAGGGGTTCGTCACCGACTTCTCTTCAATCCCCACATTTGCTCGGTCCTTCTATCGGTTCGACTCGGTTGATCTGGCCGGAGCGTGCCACGATCGGGCCTACTACGTGGGTATCCGAAAGGACGTGGCCGACGAAATCTGGCGACTGGTGGCCATGTCTGGCGAGCGCCGGGTCGGCAAGCTTCGGGCCCGGGCCGGTTGGCTGGCGTTGCGAATCGGCGGCGGGTTCGCCTACCGCTCACACGAAAAGCGTCGCCAGAAGCGCCTCGCCCGCTCCAGCTGAGTAGACAGGAGGTCACCGGATCCCTCCGATTCGGTTCTCAGTCAACAAGGAGCCCAGCCAGTGGACGTAGTGATCAGCGGATCGAGCGGCCTGGTCGGCTCGGTCCTTGTCGCCGCTCTCACCGAGGCCGGGCATCGGCCCATCCGCCTCGTGCGCCGAACCCTAAAACCAGGACACGACGAGATCAGGTGGCAACCCGACCTCGGAGAGATCGACGCCGCATCCCTGGAGGGCGTCGACGCCGTGATCCACCTGGCCGGGGCAGGGATCGGTGACAAACGCTGGAACGAGGTCTACAAACAACTCCTCGTCAGCAGCCGGACTGAGCCGACGAAGCTCCTCGCCTCCACCCTCGCCGCTCTCGACCAGCAGCCGCAGGTCTTCCTGTCGGCCTCGGCCATTGGCTACTACGGGGATCGCGCCGGCGAGACCCTGACCGAGACCAGTGCGCCGGGAACAGGATTCCTCACCGACCTGGTCCTCCTGTGGGAGGCAGCAGCCCAACCTGCCGTCGACGCCGGGATTCGCACCGTTGCCCTGCGGACCGGGATCGTGCTCAGCCGCAACGGCGGCGCGTTGGCCAAGATGCTGCCACTGTTTCGTATGGGGTTGGGTGGTCGGTTCGGGTCAGGGCGCCAGTATCAGTCATGGATCTCGATCGACGACGTGGTCGGGGCCATGATCCACCTGGCGAACGCCGACGTCTCGGGTCCGGCCAACCTCACCGCCCCCAACCCGGTGCCAAACACCGAATTCACCAGCACCCTCGCCTCGGTACTGCGACGGCCTGCGTTCGTGCCGGTACCCGCCTTCGGGCCCAAGCTGTTGCTTGGTGCCGAGATGGCCCAGGCACTGCTGTTTGAAGACCAACGGATTCTGCCCGAGGTCCTGACCGACTCGGGCTACGAGTTCGCCCATCCTCGGCTGGAGGCCGCCCTGCGTTCCGTGCTCGACAAACCGGCCTGAGGGGCTCCTTCTCCGCCTACCAAGGGTGCCGACGATGGTCGCCGGGCCGGTGAGGTTGAAGCGGTACCCTCACCCACTCGGCGGTCGGCGGATCGGTGTAGATCCGCTTTGTGGTCAGGATCTCGCTCTCGCCGACCGCTGCCGTCATAGTGGCGGACTCGGCCGAATGAGAGAGTCCCGCATCGATCTGGTCGTACTCGACTGCGTCGGGTGAGAACCAGAGTGACTCGAGGACCTCGCTGGGGATCTCCGTCAGACCCCGACGATTCAGGCTCAGCGACCGTCGGTTTGGCCTTCTCGCTTTTTCGATGCATCCAGAACCTTTTTCTCCACGATCGTCGATGAACCTCCTCCCGCTCCACAGCCGCTCGCAACGGTTCGAATCATTTCGATGCTAGTGAAACCGGGAACCTCATCGTGACCATCGAGCCAACCGGGGACACTGAAGGCCGCAGCATTCCGCATCATGTCCTGAAGCCAAAGGTCTACGGCGGGGGGAAGGCACGCCGAAAGCTCAGGGCGTGGGTCGGGTCGCCAGAAAGGGCAAGATCCTCGATCGAAACCCGGCCGAGGAGCATCGCCAGCAACTGGACTTTCGTCCCGCTGATGGTGGAATCAGCCACGGGGGACCTGCGATCGTCGACGGTGACGCCGAGCGAGGTGACCGACACGCTGAACGGCGGGCCATCGGTCGAGACCAGATTCCACGAACCCCTGATCGAGCGGTCGGGTATCTGCTGGTTGGAGCGCTTTGTTCGGAGCCAGCCGAGGCGCATGGGCAGAGCGGCGTCGACAAACGTCGTGCTCCACGGCGTGAGATCGAGATCAAGATCGCTCCCGTGGACCTCGACCTCGGTCAGCCGCAACAGCGCTAGCTGACCGAGGGCGAGCGGGCCCAAATCAACGTTGTTGTCGGGTTCGTGGAGTTGAGCCGTGACCCACGAGTCTTCAGGGACACCAAGCCACACCTGATCGAGAGCTTGGCAGGAACGAGCCAATGAGTCGACGACGTCGGCCGGTGATTCACCACACTGCGGCTGCAAGGTGGCCGCACGCTGTCGCTCACGGCCGTCCGGATAATAGGCGGTCCGGCGATCGGCCAGGATGTCCGCTGTCATCAAGATATTGGCCTCGGCCCCGTAACGGAGATGGCAGAGGATGGTCAGAGGAGGCCATCCCGGCAACCGAGATGGTTGGACCAGAGCGGCTTCATCGACTGCCGTGAGCGCTTCGATCAGTTCCCGGTGTCGAGCCGCCACCGCAGCCACCACATCGGTCGATGTCGGCCCGCCCGGCACTGAGAGGATCATGACAGGGGCGGTCCTGACACTGCTTGAGGTGGAGCGCTGATCCTGCTCGTCACCGACAGCACCATGGCCACCAGTGTGGGCAAGAAGAAGATGCCAACGCTGAACATCGCCAGAAAGGTGAGTACGCCGAGTATCACCACGACCCCAATTCGAACGCGACGAGCGGCCTCATCACCGGGGATCAGCAGCGGCAGGACCACCACGGCGACCGGAAGCAACAGTACGACAAGCACCGATGAGCCTTGATCGGACAGCAGCGAGACGCGGGACACGACTTCGCAGGGCGCAGTCGAGGACTCGCTGGGAGGACAGGGTTCGGTATCGGCAGACGATTGCTCGTGGTCTGTCGAGTCCGAGCCCAACTGCGGAGGCGGTGGTACCGCGTGGTCCGTGCCGACGGTGGCCAAGGGGGCCAGGGCCACTACCGCCGCGGTCACCGTGGCCAGCAGCAGCGCCACCAAATTCCAGCGGCGCCCCACCGAGCGACGGACCATACTGTCCCTGCCTTTGCGGGCGTCGCCACCCTCGTCGTTCATCGCATCTATCATACATTTGTATGCCAGACAGTCAACGGCGAGCAGCTGCGCAGACTCAGACCCAGGCACGTACCGACCTTCTCGCCGCCACTCGACGATTGTTGGTCGCTCAGGGCCCTGAGCGCCTGACATCGCGGGCCATCGCCCAGGTGGCCGAGGCCAATCTGGCCTCGATCACCTACTACTTCGGTTCCAAGGACAACCTGGTGGCCGAAGCCATGGTCGGCGTCGCCCGGGAACTCATCGAACCGGTGGTGGTCCAACTGGAGAGCCACGACACCGAACCCGTCACCAATCTCCTCAACGCGGTGCAACTCCTGTACCGGATCTTCAACGAGAACCGCTCCCAGCTACCGGGCTATATCCACACCCTGGCCTCGGCAACCAACGACGGGCCGGCGAGGGCCGAGATCCAGGCCCTGCATCACCGTCTGGGCACGGTGTTGGCCACCGCCATTGCGGAACAGCAACAGCAGGCGCTCCTACCGACCTGGATCGAGCCGGAGCCCATGGCGCAGCTGATTGTGGCCGCCGTCAACGGCGTCGTGATAGCGGCGGCCACCAATCCCGACACGATCGACGAGACGGCGATCGGGGCCCAACTGGCTCAACTCCTACTGTCAGTTCGGACCACGCCAGAAACGTCGGGCCCTGGGGATTGAGGTCGTGATTGTGCTCCACTCAACACCCCACGTCTGTGCCGGCCGATCTCTTCCACGAACGGCAGCGCCAGACTCAACTCTTGCGCAACTCCGACCACGGCAGTTCGCGCTGCTCGGACTCGCCCGGTTCGCGGGGTAAGCCAAGCACGCGCTCACCCACGATGTTGCGCTGGATCTCGTCGCTGCCACCGGCGATCGACAGCGCAGGGGTGAACATCGAGTAGGCGTGGAACAGCCCGTGCTCCGGCGTATCGGACCCCCACAGCATCCCCGTGGGGCCCATGGCTTGGAGCCCGACGTCGCGGGTCCGACGGGCGGTTTCCGAGCCAAGCAGTTTCATGGTCGAGACCACGGGCCCAGGCTGTCCTCCGGCCTTGACCGCCGCCACTGCCCGCTGACCCGACCAGCGAGCGGTCCGTCGCATCTCCAGGATCTGCATCAACCTCTGGCGCATCACCGGATCATTGGCCGCTCCGGACTCCTTGACGATGCCGTCGAGCAGCCGACAAGCCCCTCCGCTCAGGGCCAGAGAAAAGCCGTCGACCTTCTCGCCGAGGGCCTTGGCGTACTCCCCCACCGGAGTGCTCAGGTCAGCTCCATCAAACGACGCGCTGTCGCCAAGACCGGCGTTGTCCGGGTCACGTTCGTGCGACAGCGTGGTCATCGCCACCCGCCAGCCTTCTCCCACTGCGCCCAACCGATCGACATCGGCCACACGAGCCTCGGACAGAAACACCTCGTTGAAGGCGGCGTCCCCGGTCATCTCCCGCAGAGGGCGGACCTCGACACCCTCCTGCTCCATGTCGATCAGGAAGTAGGTGATCCCGCGATGTTTCGGGGCCTCAGGATCGGTACGGGCCATGAGAATCCCGTACCTGGCGTGCTGGGCACCCGAGTTCCAGACCTTCTGGCCGGAGATGATCCACTCATCACCGTCGAGTTCGGCCCGGGTGGACAGACCGGCCAGGTCGGAACCGGAACCGGGTTCGGAGAACAGCTGGCACCAGACGTCTCGACCCCGGACGATGCCGGGCAGGTAGTGGTCCTTCTGCTCCTGGGTGCCGTAGTGCAACACCGTGGGAGCGGCCAGGAAAGTGGCAATGCCCGACGGCGACCCGAACGCTCCCACCTCGCCCCGAGCCCGGTCCGCGGCCTTGGCCGCCCGGCCGGAAAGACCCCGACCGCCAAAGCCTTCGGGCCAGCTGGGGAAGGCCCAGCCACTATCAGCCAGGAGATCCCACCACTGGCCAAGGGCCATGGTCGGATCCCAGTGTTTGGCGTACCACGCCTTGGCTTCGGCGTGAACAGTTTCGGGATCGACCGGTGTCGTCATAGCCAGAATCTAGGCCGACGCCTCTCTCTTTGCCATTGAGCCGATCGATCAGATTCGACGCCGGGAGTTGAGTGTGATGACATGAAAAAAATGGATTACGAGACGATCGTTGAACAACGCCGCAGTATCCGTGGCTACAAGCCCGAGCCGGTGGCCAAAGAACTCATCGACGAGATCATCACCATCGCCAAGCGAGCCCCGTCGTCGATGAACACCCAACCGTGGCACTTCCACGTCATCACCGGCGCTCCGCTTGAACTGATCCGAGAGGGCAACACCGAGCGCATGCTGGGTGGAGCCTCGGTGGACCGTGAGATCAAGATGGGTCACGGCTACGACGGCATCCATCGTGACCGCCAAGTGGCGATTGCCGTGCAGTTGTTCGAAGCGATGGGCATCGAACGCCACGACAAGGAGCGCCGTCAGGACTGGGTGATGAGGGGCTTCCGCCAGTTCGACGCCCCGGTGTCGGTGGTGGTCACCCTCGACAAGGCGCTTGAGAACGACACCATCGGGCACTTCGATCTCGGTGCCGCCGTCTACGGCCTGGTACTGGCGGCCTGGAGCAAGGGCCTTGGCACCGTCATCAACGGTCAGGGCATCATGCAGTCCTCGGTGGTGCGTGAGCACGGCAACATCCCTGAAGATGAGGTCATCATGACCTGTGTGGCCATGGGCTGGCCCGACGAGGATTTTGTGGCCAACAAGGTGCAGTCGCTCCGGGCCGACAACGACAAGGTCGTCACCTACGTCGGTTTCGACGACTGAGTGCGGCCTGGCGGCCACCTGGCGTTTGACCTGCGGTCAAACGTCCCTGCTGGACAAGCGCGGGCTAAGGGCTGGTGGCGGCCGCTACAGCTTCGGCGATTGATTCGTCAGACGGGGCGGGGCCGTAGAACATCATCGTTGAACGATCGGCGAAGGTGTTGCGCTCGGCCACGGTCCGTCCGACCTCGGTCGGGGTTCCGCTGACCACCAGGAGATCAAGCAGGTCGTCGTCGATGCGTTCGCTCATCTGACGCCATTGGCCCTGTTTGGACATGACGTTGAGTTCACTCTGAAGATCGGGGTAGCCGTGGTGTTCGAGCACTCCGGAATAGGCCGGGGTCGACCCGTAGAAGGCGACCTGGGCCCTGGCCTTGCGGCGGGCGTCGGCCAACTCCTCGTCGTTGGTTCCCATGGCCACGATCGTCAAGGCGGCGATCTCGATCTGGTCCCCGGTTCGACCTCCGGCTGCTGCCCCCTCGGCCAGGGCAGGCAGGGTCTCAGCGGCCAGGAATTCAGGGGTGTGGAAGGGGTGGACAAAGAAGCCGTCGGCCACCTCGCCGATGGTTCTCACCATGCGAGGTCCGACCCCGGCGATGAACAGTGCCGGTGGTGGCCCATGCAATGCACCGGGCCGGAAGAAGGGCGGCATCAGGGTGTGGGTGTAGAACTCGCCACGGAAATTGAGAGGTTCGCCGCTCTCCCATGCCTGGAAGATGGCCCGCAGGGCCCCAACGTACTCTTTCATTCGGGCCGCCGGTTTCGACCAGGGCATGCCGTAGCGCTTCTCGATGTGGGGCTTGATCTGGGTGCCAAGGCCGAGTATGAAACGGCCGCCGGACAGGCGCTGAAGATCCCAGGCGCTGGTGGCGGCCATCATCGGGGTCCGGGCGTAGGCAACAGCGATGGCGGTGCCGAGATCAATGTTCTCGGTGCTCTGGGTGGCCAGAGCCAGAGGTATGAACGGATCATGGGCAGCCTCAAAGCTCCAGGCGCCGGCCAAGCCCATCCGTTCGAACGCCGCCGCCTCGGTCGCGCTGTCGGCCAGTGACATCGACAGGGCTCCATCGATTTTCATGGTTTCGTGCCTGGGTGGACTCGGGGGCCATGGCTGATCGTGGTCATCAGCCGATCGTTACCGGTCGGGTCGAGCCCGGTCAAACAGGGCGGCGCCAAGTTGGAGCCGCTACCGGGCCCCACCTAGGTTTCGATGCTTGTCCGCCCCGACGTCTTCCGCCGACACCTTCGCCGCCCGCTTCCCGTTTCTGCTGATCGCTTCGGGGGTTTTGTTCTACGGCACCGGCCCCGTCCTGGCCCGATCGTCGGAGACCACCGGTGCCCTGATCTCGTTCTGGCGACTGTGGTTCGGTGTCGGGTTGTTTGTGGTCGCCCTGGTGGTTCACCGGTTGTCGGGCCGAGAATTGGGCACGGCGCGGGGCTGGGGCTGGGCGGTCGCCGCCGGTTCGGCCTTCGCCCTCAACCAGGTGTTGTTCTTCAGCGCGGTGAAGCGCACCAGCGTGGCCGACGCCAGCCTCATGAGCACCATGTCGCCCCTGGTGGTGGCGGTTCTGGCCATCCCCCTGTTCGGTGAGCGACCGGCCCGGGCCTTTCGCTGGTGGTCACTGGTCGCCACCCTGGGCGCCGTCTTCGTCATCCTGGCCAGCTCGTCACGCACCAATGGTGACCTGCTCGGCATGCTCATGGCCCTGGCCAGCACCATCATGTTCTCCGGCTTCTTCCTGATCTCGAAGTGGTCCCGGCCCCAGATCCCCGTCGTCGGCTTCCTCACCGGCGTCATGGGTGCCGCCGCGATCTGGGTGACGTTGTATGTGATCGCCATTGGTGCATCGCCGGGGTCGGTTTCGGGGGCTGACAAGTGGCGGGCGCTGGCCATGGCCACCATTCCCGGGGCTCTCGGTCATGTGGTCATGACCTGGCCCCTGCGCTATCTGCCTGCCAATATCCCACCGCTGATGCGCCTGGCCGGTCCCGTGGTTTCAAGCGGTCTGGCCTGGCTGGTCCTCGGTGAGGCGGCCACCTGGGTCCATCTGGTCGGAGGTGCGATCATCCTGGGCGGTCAGGCCGGCGCCATCCTGTCACCCGCAGGGCAGGAACTCATGGCCGACGCCCGCCGCTGAGCCCACGGCGCCGCGCCGATACCGAAATGTCCAGAAGCGGAGCCGCACCGCGTGCTATCACCAAGTGTGACGGGTTTGAAAGGTGGCTGCACAGGTGAGTTACAGGCTCGAAGAAGTTGTTCCCTGGGGCCGGACCATCGCCGAATACGAGGCGATGTTCGCTCTTGACCCGACGGCACTGTCCGGCTCGATTCTGGGCTGCGGCGACGGTCCGGCCAGCTTCAACGCGGAGGCAACACAGCGGGGGATCAATGTGGTGTCGGTCGATCCGCTGTATCGATTTGACGAGGTATCCATCCGTCGACGAATTGCCGAGGTGTTCGACACCGTCGTCGGCCAGACCAGAGACAACCACGACGAGTTCGTCTGGGGCGAGCTGATCAGGGACGTCGAGCATCTGGCGGAGATCCGGCGGAACGCCATGGACCGGTTCCTGGCGGACTTCACCACCGGCAAGGCTGCCGGTCGATATGTCGAGGGCGCGCTCCCCCATCTCGATTTCGCCCAGGAGTCCTTCGACTTGGCGTTGTGTTCCCACTACCTGTTCCTTTACAGCGAACAGGTCTCGTTGGCCGACCACGTTGCCTCGATCCTTGAGATGAGCAGGGTGGCCA
>Ga0316192_10000564_pt1 | contig 27108 bp, 22 predicted proteins | sample MerIslwburrow_MG_FD_204931 | JGI IMG/M metagenome (GOLD analysis project Ga0316192, IMG submission 204931) | Coastal sediment microbial communities from Maine, United States - Merrow Island worm burrow | ecosystem: Environmental > Aquatic > Marine > Coastal > Sediment | place: USA: Maine...
CATTTTCAGGTAATTGCCGTTTATCGTCCACGTATAAAGAAATTAGTACAATATCATTGGTTAATACGCTCAAAACCTTAGGGTCTGACCAAACGCGTTCCTCCATTTTTCTACAATTAACGCATGCATGGCCTGTAAAATCTAACAATACAGGCTTATTAACTTTTTTAGCATATTCTAACCCTTTATCATAATCTAAAAATGCTATGATATCATGTGGCCCATATTTTGCACCTTCTGGTAATTTTTCTCGAATTGCTCCTCCTGAGCTAAGTTTTGAAAACCCAACTCCATCTGGAGATTCACTGTACTGCATCGGTGGTGGGAATCCACTAATCAATTTTAAGGGAGCCCCCCATAAACCGGGTATTAAGTAAATGGTGAATGTTAGTACAATTAATCCTAAACCTAATCTTGTTACCGAAATATTTTCAGATGGTGTATCATGGGGTAATTTAATTTTGCCAAATAAATATAATGCAAAGGCTCCAAAAACAGCAATCCAAATTGCCAAGAATACTTCTCTCTCTAACCAATGTAATTGCAATACTAAATCAGCATTTGATAAAAATTTAAAAGCCAATGCCAATTCTAAGAATCCTAAACTAACTTTAACCGTGTTCAGCCATCCTCCCGATTTTGGTAGGGAATTTAGCCATCCAGGAAAGGCAGCAAACAGTGCAAATGGTAGGGCAATAGCTAATGAAAATCCTAACATTCCTACAATAGGCCCTATCTTATTCCCACCAACGGCTGCTTCAACAAGCAAGGTACCTACAATAGGACCGGTACATGAAAATGAAACGATAGCTAAAGCCAAGGCCATAAAAAATATGCCAATAAGCCCACCTCTGTCAGCCTGGGCATCAACTTTTGTACCCCAAGAACTCGGCAATACTAATTCGAACGCCCCAAAAAACGAAATGGCAAAGATTACCAAAAGCAAGAAGAAAATGATGTTAAACCAAACATTAGTAGATAAGGCATTTAACGCATCAGCACCAAAGATCCAACTAATAAACCATCCTAAAAATACGTAAATTGCAATAATTGAAATCCCGTAAATAACCGCGTTTTTAATACCAGCTGCTTTTGTTTTACTTTGCTTGGTAAAAAAACTTACTGTCATAGGTATCATTGGGAAAACGCAGGGAGTTAGCAAGGCTGCAAATCCAGAAAAAAAAGCTATAATAAATATCCCTAGTAATCCTTTTGATTTTTTCTCAGTTGGCTCCGTTTCACTTATTTCTATTTTATTGACTTTTTCAGACTCATCTTCAGAGGATTCAATACTTACCGTATCTTTCTTTTTACCATCACTCGCCGTTCCTTGTACTTCAAAGTTTAACGCTACTTCCGTTGGTGGCAAACAACTGGTGTCATCACAAACCATAAACTCAACGGTTTCAGTAATATCTAGTTTATCATTCGTGAGAATATTTATTCGTTGTTTAAAAGTAGCTTTGTCTTCGAAGTATTTGATATTCATTTCAAAAACATTATCAAATTCCTCGTGCCCTTTATCTTCTGTTGTTTTGCCTATAAGTTGGTATTTACCTTCAACAGCTGCAAAACTAAAAGTAGTTGGAATTGGACCATCATCTGGAATTGATTGCGAATACAAATGCCATCCTGCGTCAATTATGGCAGTCACCACCAAATCAAATTCTGACTCTGATACTTTTTCAACAGATGTTTGCCATTTAACAGGATTATAAATCTGTGCCTTTACAGTAACGGTGAATGCAAAAAATACAGTTAATATATATAGTAATTTTCTCATTATTTGAATTCTATTTTTAGAATATTATGTGTTGTAACTATTGCCTTATATCTATCATCCAATCTTTTCCCAATAACCCAGATTATTTCATTTGCTGAGCAAAGTAACCAAATTTTTTCCTTTTGAAGAACAGACATTTTATTATCTACAAAAAAATTGCTTAATTTCTTTTTACCCTGCATGCCTGATGGATAAAAATAGTCGCCATTTTTCCACTTTCTTACAATGAGTGGGAATTTTAATTTATCTCTATCTATAAAAGCCACATTTTGAGTCTTCCCTTTTATGCTGATGGTTTTTACGTCAGAAAATTCTAATTTAAAATCTTCAACTTCAACAAATCTATCTTTATCAGATACTTCATATATTTTTTCCTTCTCCTTGATCCTTGCTGAATCTATATCTGTCAATAATAAAAAATCCCTATCTTTTACTATACGATGAGAACTACTTACTATTTGTTTGCCTGATTGGGCTTCTAACAAATCAGCGATATCATTCCATTCTGTAAAACCAAATTCATTTAATAATTCATATAAATAAGCTTGAGGGTTATTGAATTCTTTAAGTATTTCGATATCTATTTTCTGGATCCCCACTCCTGCAGGGATGATAACTTTTCCTTTTAGATTTTCAATTGAATCTTTAATAATTTGACGACTCCCTTTCAAATTATGAAGTGTTTTGTTAAAGGAATTTAAAAGGCTGGGGTTTAACTCTTTTAAAACAGGAATAACGTCATGTCGTATTTTATTCCTTACATATTTTGTTTCAACATTACTACTATCGTCTCTCCAAACAATTGTGTTATCTTCAGCATATTTCTCAATTTGTTCTCTTGTAAAAGGTAATAATAATCTAAATATATTCTCGTTTCTTTCTGGAATTCCAGTCAATCCATCAAGGCCTGTGCCCCTAATCATATTAATTAAAAATGTTTCCAAACTATCATCTGCGTGGTGAGCTGTTAAAATATAATCAAGCTTATTTTCCTTTAAAATAATATCAAACCAATCGTATCTTAATTTTCTAGCTGCTAACTGAATAGATAACTTTTCTTTTTTAGCAAACTCAGTTGTTGCAAAAGGTTTTGTGAATATGGTCAATTGCAATTGATCCGCCAATTTTGTTACAAATTTTTCGTCCTGATCTGAATCTTCACCACGTAATTGAAAATTACAATGTGCCAATGAAATATCAAAATTTAAATGATTTAATAAATGGACTAAAACAACACTATCTATTCCACCAGAAATGGCGACCAATAGTTTTTTGTTTTTTAAAAACAAAAAATTTGTGTTAATATGTTCAGTGAAAGTTGCTAGCAAAACGCAGTAAAGATAAAATAAAAATCGGCGATTATATTTTTGGATTTCCGATTTCTCGGGAATAACATTTTTATGGTAACCTCAAGATTTTATCTTGAGGGAATTTAATGTCAATTTCTTACATCTAAAGCATCACGTAAAGCATTCCCTATCATCATAAAAGCCATTACCAAACTCATAATTGCCAAGCCCGGAATAACTGCTAAATATGCTTTTCCTAAAATAATATAACTATAATGATCTTTAATCATTGCCCCCCATGAAGGTGCGGGTGGTTGTGCCCCTATACCTAAAAAACTTAAACCACTTTCTATCAATATTGCAGCAGCAAAATTAGCTGCCGATATTACTATCACTGGAGCCATAATATTGGACAAAATATGTTTAAATATAATTCGTGCATCAGAGAACCCTAAGGCTTTTGCGGCTTCAACATATTGTTGTTGCTTGGCGCTCATTATTTGCCCTCGTACAACACGCGCTACCTCGACCCACATGGTCAAGCCTACAGCAATAAAAACCTGCCAAAATCCTTTTCCTAAAGCAAGCGTAATAGCAATTACCAATAATAGTGTGGGTATGGACCAAGTAATGTTGATCAGCCACATGATAAAAATATCAACCTTACCGCCAAAATAACCGGCTATGGCTCCGATGGTTATCCCTATTACCAATGAAATAAATACGGCAATAAAACCAATAAAAAAAGAGATTCGAGTACCTACCAACATCCTGCTTAAAAGATCTCTTCCATATTTATCTGTACCCAATAAAAATGTCTTTTGATGAATGTAGTTTTCGGGAAGGTTATTAAAAATTTCTAAGGGGTAGGTTTTAATTTTCGATGTTGCATTCCCTTCTGTAAATATATTGATTTCAAGTTCATTTTCTAATACCTTATAGCCCAAAATTGGTAATTCAGAATCTTGGTTTTGCCTACCATAAAGTAATTTTTTGATACTGCTTTGATGATCTACTTTGTCAGAAGGAATGGTAAGCATTTGGACTGAAAAACCAGGTTTTTTAGAGTGGATCTCTAAATGCATTTGATTAGCATTACTTGAATTATCAGGTGCAAAAAGATAGGCAAAAACAGCTATTAGAGCACAAAGAACAATATACCAAAAACTAAAAAGCCCTGAACGGTTCTTTTTAAACCTTTTCAGAGCTAGTTTAGTCAGTGAGTTTGACACTTTATTGAAATTATTTAAACCTAATTTTTAACTAATTTGCTGTAATTCTTTATTTTAAGTTCCCCCAAGACATTTAATGCCTCTTCAACATATATATCTTTAGTTAAATTTTTATGCCAAACTTCCCGTTTTTTGGCAAGTATAGAATCTTTTTCTAAATATGGCAATTCGTACATTGGAGATGTAAAAGTAAGATTATTTTTATAATCGTAGATAGGTTTGAATTCCTTGCTTTCTTCATCTCTTTTTTCTATATCCTTTTTGTATTCGCTATATTTTAAATATACAACAGAATCGTCACGGCCTTCTTTCATCCATCTTGCATTCTTGTCAATTAGGACAAATTGTGGGTTATCAGCCACCCGTTTTTTACTATTATTTACTACCTCATCAAAATTTTCATAATGATTCCAAGGAACATATTCAGCACTTTCTATTTTATCCCATTGTAATGGGTTTTCTTCATCACGTTCACCTATATTTAAATACGAAAATCTACCCGGTAATTTTACATCTGATTCAACTCCTTTTAACTGAGTGGATCCACCATTAACTCTATAGAATTTTTGGATTGTCATTTTTAACGCCCCTAAATCCTTAGGGTATTTATAATAGTTATTAAGAGGCATAAATTGTTGAACCGTACCTTTACCAAAAGTTTGATTGCTACCAATAATTACAGCCCTATTGTAGTCTTGCATGGCTGCGGCAAAAATTTCTGAGGCAGAGGCAGATAATTCATTTACCAAAACTACTAATGGTTTATTCCATTGTATCTTTGCATCTTTATCAAATCGAACCCTTGGTTTCCCTTCTCTATATTTTACCTGAACAACGGGTCCTTCTTGAATAAACAACCCAGCAATATCAATAGCGGTTTCTAAGGAACCTCCCCCATTATATCTTAAATCAATTATTAGACCTTCTACATTTTCCTTTTTAAGCCTTTCTATCTCAAGTGCCATGTCAGTTGCAGAATTTCTGAAATTCTTTTTGCTAAAGTCAATATAAAACTTTGGTAGATTAATTAAGCCGAACTTTCTTTTTCCTTTTTCGATGATGCTAGTTTTAGCAAAAGTTTCATCGATCTCAACAACATCTCTAATGATAGAGATGATTCCAATTGTTCCGTCAACTTTTTTGATGGTAAGTTTAACTTCAGTCCCTTTTTTCCCTTTAATAAATTCTATAGCATCATCTAAACGCATGCCGACAATATCTAAGGGTTCATTATCTCCTTGTGCAACTTTCAAAATTATGTCTCCCACTCCCAATTCACCTGCTCTCCAGGCAGGACCGCCTGAAATAAGTTCCATAACCTGTGTATAATGTCCTTTTTTTTGTAATCTAGCCCCTATTCCTTCAAGCTTACCCGACATATCAATATCAAATCCTCTTTTGGCTTTTGGGCCAAAATAAGAAGTGTGTGGGTCAAATTCTTCAGATATGCTATTAACAAAAATTGAAAACCAATCCGTATCATCTAAATCATTCATACGATCAAATGATTCTTCAATACCCTTTAAAGTTTCTTTTCTTGCATCAATTTCTATTTCGTCAAACGATTTTTCTTTATAATTGGAATCCTCTTTTTTCTTGCCTTCTTCTGTCACCAATTTATCATGTAAACGCGAAATTGTAATTAATTTCAACTGCTTTTGCCAATTTATAATTAATTCAATCTCATTTTTAGGAAAGGTTTTTTTATCATAATCAATATCAAAAGTTTCTTCCTTATTATAATCGAACGGGTATTTTAGAATCTCTTTATAAAACCCTCTTGCCTCTTGAAGTCGTTGCGCAAATTTTGAATACACTAGATTGTAAAATGTCAAATCCTCATTTTTAATCTGGTCATCAATCTGATATTCATATACAGAAAATTCTTGAAGATCTTCTTGAGTGAAAAACCGCCTTGTAGGGTCTAGATCGTCAATAAAATCATCATAAATTGCTTTTGAAAAATCGTCATTTAAATCTTGTGGTTCATAATGCCCTTGAGTTAAAGCGTATCTTATTAAACCCAATAATACTTTATCTTTTTCAGGATCAGGATTTTGTTTAATATTAAAACTCAATAAAATGCCCGCCAACAAAATTATTGGAAATATAATTTTATAATTTGATCTCATAAACTTTATTGTTTTTTTCATTATGATTCTATAGAGTGCTAACCTACTAAAATAATGCCAATTATTTAATTCTTAGTAGTTTTAACAGTTTTTTTATAGATTCCTTTAAATGCTTCTTGTAATTTTTCGTTGTTATTATTAAAAATATCCCAAATCTGAGTTACTGAACCATCATCATTCTTAACCCAGGTTATTTGGTTGTAATACTTGCCTTTTTTACCATCAAGTAATTGACTCTTTAGAATCATTTTACCATTGTCATAATTCCCCTTTAATACCAAACTAAATCCTGAGTTATCTACCCAAACTTGGTTCCATGTCTTGTCTTTTGTGTCATAATAATTATAACTGGTTCCTCTGTTATTAGTTGAAGAAATCCATTTTTCTTGCAATACACAGTTATCATATTGTTTTTCAATAGTGTTTTTTCCTACTTCTTTACCGGTAACATCATATACCGTCCATTCACCAATCCAAAAATCAAATGAACTATAAGATTCACTACAGCATGGGCATTGAATTGGCTCTTGCTGTGCAATCAAATCTTGTCCTAAAATTACTAATGCTATTATTATAATTATCCTTTTCACAATAAAAAATAGTTTGATTTAAGCAATAATAATGAAAACTCACAGCAACACATCATAACAAAATGTTAAAGAACAACACTATTGGTTAACGTAAAAAAGTAGTAGTTTTGTATACTTATAAAAAAAAATGGATAAAAAACCTTTAATTTTAGTTACAAATGACGATGGAATTGCTGCTCCGGGCATTAGAACTTTAATTTCAATAATGAACGATATAGGCGATGTCGTTGTAGTGGCTCCTGATAATCCCCAAAGTGGTATGGGGCATGCTATTACTGTAAATACAACATTGCGTTGTAATCCAATAAATGTTGATGAAGGTCCGCAATTAGAATACAGCTGTTCTGGTACGCCTGCTGATTGTGTAAAAATGGCGGCTAATGAAATTTTAAATAGAAAACCAGATTTATGTGTTTCTGGTATCAATCATGGTTCAAACGCGTCTTTGAATGTTATTTATTCGGGTACGATGAGCGCTGCAGTTGAAGCGGGTATTGAAGGTATACCTGCAATTGGTTTTTCTTTACTTGACTATAATTGGGATGCTAATTTTGAAGCCAGCAAAGAATATGTTAGAAAAATAACATTGAATGTTCTTAAAAATAAGCTGCCTGAAGGTGTTGTACTTAATGTCAATATCCCTGATCTAAAAAAAGAGGAAATTAATGGTATCAGAATTTGCCGACAAGCACACGGTAACTGGATAGAAGATTTTGATAAACGTGTTAGTCCTCAAGGCGAAGATTATTACTGGCTAACGGGTAAATTTGTTAATCTAGACCAAGGTGAAGATACTGATCTATGGGCTTTAGAAAATGGTTATGTTTCAGTAGTTCCTGTACAATTTGATCTAACTGCACATCATTTTATTCATAAATTAAATAATTGGGATTTATAATGCGAAAGGAAATTCTTATTGGGATTATAGTAGGTTTATTAGCAACTGTGTTGGGTTTTTATCTTTATGTTGAATTTGTTTTGAACGGGTCTTTTCAAGAATCATTAGTTATTATAAATAATAAAAATCTTTACGGGCAAATTTTAAGTATAGCCGCAATTCCAAACTTGTTAGTTTTTTTTATTTTCATCAAAAAAAGACAAGATTATAGGGCGAGAGGAGTTCTAATTGCAACTTTTCTAGTGGCTTTCTTAATACTGGTTTCACAATTTTTTTAAATCTCCAAACATGCATGAGAAATTTATTCTTACTCATAGAAATGATTATAGTGAGTTCTATATAACTCCTTAAAATTAAAAAATGGATACATGAAGTACTACATTATCGCTGGAGAGGCATCAGGTGATTTACATGCATCTAATTTAATGAAGGCTCTTCAAAAAAAAGATGCTGATGCTGATTTTAGATTTTGGGGAGGTGATTTAATGAAGGGGGTTGGCGGTACCTTAGTAAAGCATTACCGTGATTTGGCATTTATGGGGTTTATCGAAGTTGTCGCAAATCTTAAAACGATCCTTAACAATATAAAACTCTGTAAAAAAGACCTTTTAAAATACAAGCCTGACATTCTAATATTGGTTGATTATCCAGGTTTTAATTTGCGCATTGCAGAATTCGCTAAACAATGTCATATAAAAGTTCATTATTATATTTCTCCTCAAATTTGGGCATGGAAAGAGAATCGTATAAAAAATATAAAACGCGATGTTGATGAAATGTATGTTATCTTACCTTTTGAAAAAGATTTTTACGAAAAAAAACATAACTATAGTGTACATTTTGTTGGTCATCCATTATTAGATGCTATTGCCGATAGAAAACAAGTTAAAGAAAGCTCATTTAGAAAAGAACATCAATTAAATGATAAACCAATAATTGCAATCCTTCCCGGTAGTAGAAAGCAGGAAATCAAAAAAATGCTGTCGGTTATGTTAAAAATGGTTGATAAATTTACAGATTATCAATTTGTAATTGCAGGAGCTCCCAGTCAGCAATATAATTTTTATGAAACTTTTATCAAAAATGATACTGTTAAATTTATTTCCAATAAAACCCATGATTTATTATCCGTTTCTTACGCCGCTTTGGTAACTTCTGGCACGGCTACGTTGGAAACTGCATTATTTAAAGTGCCGGAAGTTGTTTGTTATAAAGGCAGTACAATTTCTTATCAAATTGGTAAACATTTAGTAAATCTCAAATATATTTCGTTAGTGAATTTAATTTTAGATAAAGAGGTTGTAACTGAGCTTATTCAACATGATTTCAACGAAAAAAAATTAGAAAAAGAACTTGCAAAAATCCTAGAAGAAAAGTCTCGTTCTCAATTATTTTTAGATTATTTTGATCTGGAACAAAAATTAGGCGGAAAAGGTGCTAGTGCTAAAATTGCTGACTTAATTTTGAATACCAAAAAAGAATAAATCTTTTTAACAAATTTTAATCAAAATTTGATTTAATTCCCTTTTACAAGAGTATGTCTGGAAACTAACATTAGTCATGTTTTATTGTATTAAAATGCTATAATTTTGTGTGAAAGTTTCATTACTTCATTTAAAATAATAATAGAAAAAATATGAAAAAAAATGTCCTAATTATTGGAGCTGCAGGTCGCGATTTTCACAATTTTAATACTTATTATCGTGGAAACGAAGATTATAATGTTGTGGCTTTTACTGCCGCACAAATTCCAGATATTGATGGGAGAAAATATCCAACCGAGCTGGCTGGAAATCTTTATCCTAATGGCATCCCTATTTATGAAGAAAAGGCCTTAACAGAACTTATTAAAAAACATAACATAAATGACTGTGTATTTTCTTATAGTGATGTCACTTATAATAAGGTTATGGAGGTAAGTGCCATTGTAAATTCAGCAGGTGCTAATTTCATTTTACTTGGCCCTAATGATACCATGATAAAAAGTACTAAACCACTTATTGCTGTAGGTGCCGTTAGAACTGGATGTGGAAAAAGTCAAACTTCACGTAGAATTATTGAATTATTGATGGAAAATGGTCTTAAAGTTGTTGCCATACGGCATCCAATGCCATATGGAAATTTAGTAAAACAGACTGTTCAACGATTTGCAAAAGTGTCTGATCTGGAGAAACACAAATGTACTATAGAAGAAATGGAAGAATATGAACCCCATATCGTCAGAGGAAATGTGATTTATGCAGGTGTAGATTACGAAGCTATTTTAAGAGCCGCAGAAAATGATCCTGATGGCTGTGATGTTGTAGTTTGGGATGGTGGAAATAATGACTTCCCTTTTTATAAACCTAATCTAAATATTACTATAGTCGATCCACATCGACCAGGCGACGAGTTAAAATATTATCCCGGAGAAGTAACGTTAAGGTTGGCTGATGTTGTTGTTATCAATAAAATGGACAGCGCAAGCCCTGAAGGTATTCAAATAGTAAGAGAAAATATTGATAAAGTAGCTCCTCATGCTATTGTAATAGATGGAGCATCACCAATAAGAGTTGATGATCCGTCAGTGATAAAGGGTAAAAAAGTATTGGTAATTGAAGATGGGCCAACGTTGACTCATGGAGGAATGAAAATTGGTGCGGGCACCGTAGCGGCTAAAAAATATGGTGCTGTAGAATTAGTGGATCCAAGACCATTCACAGTTGGTAAATTAAGTGAAACATTTAAAATTTACCCCAATATTGGTACCTTACTACCTGCCATGGGTTATAGTGAACAACAATTGAAAGATTTGGAAGAAACTATTAACAAAACAGAATGTGATTCTGTAATTATTGGTACCCCGATTGACTTGAGCAGAATTATAAAGATAGATAAGCCTAAAACACGGGTTTATTATGACTTGCAAGAAATTGGAGATCCTAATTTAGAACAAGTGATTCAGAACTTTGTTGAAAAACATAATTTTAAATTAGATTATGTAATTTAGAAAGAACTAGTTTTTCCAATAAAATATCTAACTGGTGAACTAATTTTCGGCGGTTAGATATTTTTTTCTAAATATTACTACTAAAATAATCATTCTTAAAAACATCCAAACAGTAAAGGCGATCCAAACCGCATATAATTTTAATCCAAAATAATCACCTATTAGCAATACCGGAACGAATCCTAAAAAAGTGGCTATTAATAAGGTGTTTCTTAAAATTACTGCCTCTGCTAAGCCTTTAAACAATCCGTCTAAAACAAAGGCAATAGCATTTAGCGGTTGCATTATTAACACTATCCAAAAAATAGCATAAAAAGAATTTAAAACAGCACTTTCGTCTGAAAATACCTTACCGATAGGTTTGTAAAAAATAAAACATGTTATCCCCAAAACAAGTGCAATTACCATGGCGTACTTACTCAAATCTTTACTCAAATTCCACAGGTTTTTATAATCTCTTTCACCCAACAATCTACCTGAAACGATATTACCAACACTTGCATAACCATCAATAAAAAAGGCAAAGAACAGCCATATTTGAAAGGCAATAGTTTGCGCTGCTATATAATTATCGCCATATCCTGTTGCATAAGAATTGGCAAAATAAAGGGCAATATTTAATGCTAAAGCCCTGATGAACAAATTAAAACTTAGCAAAAGTAGTCGTTTAATTTCGCTGTTAAATGGTAGTTGAAACTGTAAACTAAAAGGAGTCTTTTTAAGCATCAAAATTAACGCCATTATGGCCATTACGGCTTGTGCAATTACACTGGCGTAAGCCGCTCCCTGTATATGCATTGCCGGAATAATACCTTCCACTCCAAAAACTAAGATATAATCTAATCCTATATTCAGTAAGGCGCCAACAATACTAATGATCATTGGCCAATATGTGTTTTGCAAGCCCCTGAATACGCCAAAAACAGAAAATACAAATAACGTTAATGGCAAGCCTATCGCTCTAATTTTATAATAGGCTACCGAATAATTTAGAATGAGGCCTTCAGCATTATACAATTTAAAAATTGCTTCCACTGAAAATATTGTAACAACGTAGAGAATTATACTTATCACAATATTAATGGCTATAATTTGGGCTGGTAAGGTCTTTATTTCATTTAACCTATTTGCTCCTAAATATTGTGCTATTATTGCCGATATTGCAGAACGTGTTTGGGCTAAGATCCAAAATAAAGCTGATAAGAAAGACCCTGCAATACCAACTGCTGCCAAGGCGGCTGTGGGGTTATGCTCTACATTACCTACAATAGCTGTATCAGTTATGGATAATAAAGGTTCTGCAATTCCTGCAATTAGGGCAGGTAATGCTAAACGGTTTATTTGTTTGAATGTAACCTTCGGTTTTAACTGCATTACAATAAAAAAGATCTTTAAAAAACGACGAAGTTCGTAAATGTTATTAATATTGTGGTAGTAAATAAGAAAAACCCCAAACGTCATGAGAAGCGTTTGAGGTTCTTTGAATAAATAACTCTAAATTATTTTTCTTTCAATAGTAACTTTCCTTGTATAAGCAATTTTTTTATTTATACTCGTTGATTACTGATATCAAATATAGTGTTGATAAGCATTCATAAAGATCAAAATATACAAAACAGATTCTTTTCTTAACAAATGGTATGGTTTTATCAATAATTGGTAATTAAATTACTCTTTTCTTGTGTTTTCTTATTTTTACCTAGGTGAAACTTCTGAAATACATACCATTACAGCTAATTATTTTTCAAATTATTGGGATAATAATTGGTTTTTATTGCTCTTTTACTATCGAGACGAGTACAACAGCTTTATTTATTACTCTGTTTATATTAGTTGTTACTTATTTTCTAAGTCGTAAAAAACTAAAACAGCATAGTTATTTTACCATTTCCACTTTTATTACTTTCATTGTTATTGGTATAGCTTCTATCGCTTTCAATAAATCCATTCAAAACAAAAATCATTATTCATCATATCTTTCAGAGACCAATAATACTTCAATAGTAATTATAGATGAAATACTTAAGCCAAACTCTTACAATAATAGATACTTCGCTAATGTCACTACTGTTAATTCAATAAAGGTTCAAGGAAAAATTCTCCTAAACATACTTAAAGACAGCACTAACAATATAATTAATGTTGATGATAAAATATTTATATCCCACGAATTTGATCCAATAAAATCTCCTTTGAACCCTTATCAATTCAACTATAAAGAATATTTAGAAAATCAACAAATACATCATCAAGTTTCAATTAAAAGTAAAGAGTATTTACTATTAAAAAACGATTATCAATCGATTAAAGGCTGGGCATTTTCAATAAGAAAACGAATCAATAATGCTTTAACCAAGTTTAATATTAAAGGTGACCAATTATCAATAATTAATGCCTTGTTGTTGGGGCAGCGACAAGAAATTTCTAAAAACATTTTGCAAAACTATCAAAATGCTGGTGCTGTTCACATTTTAGCTGTTTCTGGTTTACATGTCGGTATTATTTTGATAATACTTACTTTTTTACTAAGTCCATTAGAAAAATTAAAATATGGCACTTTTATTAAACTACTAGTTATTGTTTTTCTATTATGGGTTTTCGCATTCATAGCCGGGTTGTCAGCCTCTGTTGTCAGAGCAGTAACAATGTTTAGTGCAATTGCCATTTCTATGACTATTAAACAATCCATTAGTACCTATAAGGCTTTAATAATTTCAATATTTATATTATTGTTATTTAACCCTTTTTACTTATTTAATGTTGGTTTTCAATTAAGTTATCTGGCGGTATTTTTTATTGTTTGGACACAACCCTTGTTATATAAATTATGGAATCCTAGGTTTAAATTATTAAATTATTCCTGGCGGCTATTGACAGTTTCAGTAGCAGCACAGGTTGGCGTTCTACCGCTAAGTTTATATTATTTTCATCAATTTCCTGGATTATTTTTTCTTACCAATTTAATCATCATTCCATTTTTAGGGATAATTCTGGGGATGGGTGTATTAGTAATTGGATTGGCTTTACTTAATATTCTACCTGGTGTAATAGCTAAATCATATAGTACTATTATCCTTATCTTAAACTCAGTTGTTGAGTGGATTGCAAATAAGGAATCATTTTTATTTCAAAATATATCATTTTCTGAGATCTCTATTGTAATATACTTTTTGATGATCATATCATTTTTTAAATGGCTTGAATTAAAACAATTAAGGTTCTTAAAACTATCATTGTTAGCTATAATTCTATTTCAATTAAACCTAATTTTTGAAATATATTCCAGTGGTACGACAAACGAATTTCTAATTTTTAATAAACCCAGAGAGTCCATATTGGGAATTCGAAAAGGGCAAAGTGTGCTATTAAATCATAGCTTAGACACGATTGACATTACTAAAGAAAGTGCATTAAAAGCGTATTTTATTGGTTCAAATACCAATCTAACCTCAACCGATAACAAAATTAAAAACGTATTTTCTTTTTATGATAAGAGCATTCTGGTCATTGATAGTTTGGGTATATATAACTTGAAAAATTATTCGGGAAACTACATTCTTTTGAGACAGTCGCCCAAAATTAATTTAGCACGGCTTATAAAAAAACTAAACCCTCAATTAATTATTGCTGATGCTTCAAATTATAAAAGCCACATAGCTCTTTGGCAAAAAACCTGCGAAAACTACAATATTAAATTCCATTACACCGTTACAGATGGAGCATTTATAGAAAAGTTATAGTTATTTCACTCCCACTATTTTATTTATATTTGCGTGTTTAAAAAAGAAATATATATAAATGAATATTATTGTTCCAATGGCGGGAATTGGTTCTCGTTTAAGACCTCATACATTAACAATACCGAAACCATTAACTTTAATAGCTGGTAAACCTATTGTACAGCGATTAGTGGAAGATATTGTTAAAGTTCTAAATAAAAAAATTGAAGAAATTGCTTTTGTCATCGGTCCAACTTTTCCTCCAGATACCGAAAGGAAATTGCTTGAAATTGCCAAAAATTTAGGGGCTAACGGTGTAGTGACAATTCAAAAAGAGGCATTAGGTACCGCGCATGCCATTCAATGTGCTAAGGAATCATTAAATGGCCCTTGTGTTGTTGCTTTTGCAGACACATTGTTTAAAGCAGATTTTACTCTTAACGCTGAGGCGGATGGTGCTATTTGGGTAAAACAAGTTGAGAACCCCAGTGCCTATGGTGTAATTAAACTAAAAGACGGTATTATTACTGATTTTGTAGAAAAACCGATAGAATTTGTTTCAGATCTGGCTATTATAGGTATATATTACTTCAAAAAAGGTGACTTACTAAGAGATGAAATTCAATATTTATTAGATAATAATATCACAGAAAAGGGTGAATTTCAATTAACAAACGCTTTAGAAAATATGAAGCAAAAAGGATTGAAATTTGTACCTGGTAAAGTAGATGAATGGATGGATTGCGGTAACAAAGAAATAACTGTAGAAACTAATAGTCGCGTGTTACAATTTGCTAGTAAAGATGGAGAAAATTTAGTCTCAGAAAGTGTAATTTTAAATAATTCTGAGATTGTTCAACCGTGTTATATAGGAGAAAATGTTAAGCTTACTAATGTGACAATAGGCCCAAATGTGTCAATCGGTACAGATTGTGTGGTAGAGAATTCGACTATTTGTAATTCTTTAATTCAAACGTATACAACGATAAAGAATGCAAAATTAGATGGCGCCATGATTGGTAATCATGCGGTATATGATGGTAATTTTACCTCAATTAGTATAGGAGATTATTCTCAACTAATTTAAAAAATGGCAACTAGCATTAACCAAATTATTCTATTATTATCCTTATGCGTTTCTATAGCGGGAGTTGCTCAAAATGACTCGTTGGCTCAAGTTTTTATAGCTCAAAAAAATATGAAGGTTTTGCAAAACGAGCAACAAGAATTGAACTTTCAAGGCTTCTTTTTTAATGCTTTACAACAAAAAGCGATCGGTAATTTTGATAAGGCCATCAGTGCTTTAGAAAATTGTCAAAACATTAAGAACGGTGATAAAGCGGTTGAATTTGAATTTGCTAAAAATTATTTTGAATTAGATAAATATTATGAAGCTGAAACTTATATAAAGAAAGCGCTCGAAAAAGAGCCTGAAAATTTGTATATGTTAGTGCTTTTAAAAGATATATACAACAATCAAAACAACTTTAAAGATGCTTTAGAAGTTCAAAAAAAGATTCTTGAAAAAGATCCAAGTTCACAATTAGACTTAGTTAGTTTATATATTAAAAATCATCAAATTGATAATGCTAAGCAATTATTGATCGATCTTGAAAAAAAGGGGGTATTATCGGCTACTTTACTTCCTTTTAAAGAATCTTTGTTAAAAGGTACCGTGTTAACGCCAACATCTGTCACAACCAATAAGCCAATTGAGAAACAATCTGTTGAAGAATTAAAAAAGACCTATCAGAAAAACAATTCCTTTGCTGTATTAAAGCTATTATTGCAAAAATTAAATGTCAAAAAACAATTCTTAGCCTTAGAAAAATATAGCAACGAGGCCATTGAATTATTTCCGGCACAACCTTTGGTATATTTAATGAACGCAAGGGCTTTAAATCAAAAGAAAGAGTATCAAAATGCCTTAGGTATTTTAGAAAAAGGTTTTGATTATATTGTTGAAGACATTTTACTGGAAGCCAATTTTTACGAACAAATGAGCTTGAGTTACAAAGGTATGGGTCAAAATGTAAATGCCTCAAAATATTATAATAAAGCTATTACATTACGACAAAAAAAATCATGATATGTTAAAACAACTTGTATATATATTTATAATTGCACTAGTTGTAACTTCTTGTAAATCTAGCAAAATGGCGAGTAATTCTTCAAGAGCAGACATGTCTGCTAAAAACGTTATCAAAAATCATTATAATAATGCTTTTGATAAAGAGACCATTAATGCAAAACTTAAAATAAAATACGTGGGAAAATCAAATTTTCCTGGTGTAACGGCATCTCTTAGAATTAAAAAAGATGAAATTATTTGGATCAGTCTTAACAAATTTGGATTTCCTGTAGGCAAAGCTTTAATTACTCCGACTAAAGTAAGTTACTATGAAAAAATAAACAGAACCTATTTTGACGGTGATTTTACTTTGTTAAGCAATTGGCTTGGCACTGAGTTAGACTTTGATAAAGTACAGAATTTGTTGCTAGGCCAAGCAATATTGAATTTAAAAGATGAAAAATTTATTATTGATTTTTATCAAAATAAGTACCAGCTAACCCCTAAAAAAGGGCGTGACCTATTTAGCATTTTGTTCTTAATTAACCCTGATAACTTTAAGGTCGATCGCCAAAAGATTCAGCAAAAAGAAGAGAATAAATCGCTAACAATAAATTATAGCAATTATACTAAAGTTGATGATGAAGTATTTCCAAAAGGAATTCATATAGCGGCTTCTGACACAAAAAACACTTCTACAATAGATATTAATTACAGATCTGTAGCCTTTAATAATCAAGTTAACTTTCCGTTTAAAATACCATCTAATTACAGACAAGTTGTTTTGAAAAATTAAGTTGTCTGAAAAAAAATATTTTAAAGAATATAATTTAAATAAAAAAAGATAGTTTTGTATTTATGCGATTGCGTCTTATAAGTATTATATTATTTTCAGTTTTAGTTTCATTTGTTTCTAATGCGCAAACACAAAAGCAATTAGAAAATAGGAGAATACAACTTCAAAAGGAAATTAAGGAGATCAACACGCTTCTATTTCAATCTAAAGAAGAAGCTGAAACATTACTTTCTGAATTAGATGACCTTACCCATAAAATCAATGTTCGATCGAAGTTAATCGAAACAATTAATCAAGAAGCTGAATCTCTGTCAAAAGCGATTGATAAAAATGAAAAAGAAATTTCGTTGCTAGAAAAAAAATTAACAGTACTAAAAGAAGACTATGCTGATATGATTGTGCAATCATACAAAAGTAAAAATAGACAAAGTCGACTAATGTTTTTACTATCAGCTGAAAATTTTCAGCAAGCTTATAAGAGATTGCAATATATTAAACAGTATTCGAATTACAGAAAACAACAAGGTGAAGAAATTAAGGCAACATCAGTTAATTTGAGAGCTTTAACAGACTCATTACAAATAAAGGAAGATGAAAAACAACTGTTAATTGCCTTACATCTAAGCGAACAACAAAGTGTAATACAAGAAAAAAATGAGCAAGAAAATTTAGTTGTTAAAGTGAAGGCTAAAGAGAAAAAATATATAGCTCAAATTAACGATAAGCAAAAAGAAGATCGAAAACTTGACAGAAAGATTAAGCGTTTAATTAAAGAGGCCATTGCCAGATCTAATAAGAAAAGTGGTTCTAAATCTTCGAGTTTGATCATGACTCCGGAAGAAAAGAAATTAGCATTAAGTTTTATTGACAATAAAGGTAAATTACCATGGCCAACCGAAAGGGGTATTGTAGTTAGAAAATACGGAAAGCAAAAACATCCAACCCTTGCCGGAATAACAATTCAAAGTAACGGTGTGCATGTTGCAACAGAAAAAAAAGCTATGGCAAGATCTATATTTGATGGCACGGTATTATCTATTCAATTATTACCTGGCCGTAAAAAAATGGTGTTAGTTCAACATGGTAATTATATTTCTGCCTATAAAAATTTAGACAATGTATTAGTTAAAAAGGGTGAAAAAATTAGTACTAAGCAAAAAATTGGGACTATTCATACTGATGTAACTACTGGTAAAACTATTTTAGCGTTCAGTTTATTTAAAGAAACTAATATTCAAAACCCTGAGCAATGGGTATATAAAATGGGGGTATAATAGAAAGATTGTCTCTTACTGAAACAGGGCTTTTAATTCAATAGCATCTTCAGGTTTCATCTTACCCGATAACACTAAGCTCAATTGCTTCCGTCTTAATGCACCTTCATATCGTTCTTTTTCTAATTCTGTTTCAGGAAGTATTGACGGTACTTTAATTGGCGTACCAGTCATGTCAACAGCCACGAATGTATAAATACCTTCATTTACCTTGGTTTTTTGTCCGCTCTCTCTGTCTTCTATCCAAACATCCGCATAAATCTCCATAGATGAAGTAAAGGATCTCGATACTTTTGCCTCTATTATTACAATACTTCCCACTGGCACTGCCTTATTAAAAGCCACATGATTTACAGAAGCTGTAACGACAATACGTTTAGAATGCCTTTGGGCTGCAATACTACAGGCTCTATCCATCCTTGCTAACAGTTCGCCACCGAATAAATTGTTTAAAGCATTTGTTTCTCCGGGCAAAACCATATCTGTCAATATAGTTAATGATTCTTTTGGGTTTTTTGATCTCATTCTTTTAAATCTTAATAATACTGTGTAAAAATTTTGCGCAAAGATAATTAATTACCCCAAAGGAGAATCTAATTTAAAACAAGAAAAGGGAGGGGGTATTTATAATTCCTGAACCAGTAACCAGGCATCCTGGTCTTCAGTTTTTCTAATCCTATTAAGATTATAAAGAGCATCTTCTCTTCTATCATAACTGTCAAAAGAAACTTGGGTTAAACCCCACTGATTAATTCCTAAAATTCTGGCCTTATAACCAATTTTCTTAAGCTGATTTACTTTTCTTACGGCATTCTCCGGATATCTAAAAGCACCCGCAATAACATGATAAGGTAATTTGTCTATAGAGACATTTAGAGTGATAGATGGCAATGCCTCAGTTACAATAAAAGTAGCTTGTTCAATTTTATTTTCAATCTGTTTATGTTGCTTTTGAGCCGCAACGATGAACTGCTTATTTTTGTAATTTTTATAGATGGTGTTTCCGCCAAGGGCCAGCAAAGAAAACCCGATCACAAAAATAGCAGCATATTTCAAATAGCTATGTTCTTCCTTTTTTCGATCAGTTAATAAAATTGGAGCTTTTTCTTCTGGCTTCTCTAATGGTTTAATATCCGTTTTACGTTTGATGTCTGGTGTTACAAATGAAGACAATCCATATGAAGTAGTTAAATAATTAATATCAGTCTGTGGTTCAAAAATTATAGAATCATTATCGTCCAGAGAAAACTTTCCGATTTGTTCAAGCAACAAATCACTATTGTTGATTTTATCTCTCCACTCACTAACTTCAAACTTGATATAATTCATAGCTGAATCAAAAGGAACCTTATCAACAGATGCGATATAATTAGCTAATAAACCATCATTATTTTTAAGGTGACTATTAAAGGTGATTAATTTATGAGGAGGATAAAATGTCTTAGAGTATGGGCTTATAATTGCCGATTTAGTATTCATTACAAACCCTCCAAAATCCGGTACAATAACACATTCATAACGGTATAATAAATCACTAATATAGCTGGAGAGTTTCATTGAAACAAATGTAAAAAAAACTTCCAGTTAAAACCATTTCTGAAAATATTTTTTTTAACAAATCTTTGTATATTGAAACTCTAATTTTTTTTAAACTTGAACAACGAAGAATTTCTTAACATATTAGCCTTGTTAAATACAGATGGAATTGGAGATGTAATGGCTAAAAAGCTCATTTCACATTTTGGTAACGCTGCGGGCATTTTTGCCGCTAAAAAACAGCAGCTTTTAAAAATTTCTGGCATTGGTGCTTCAATGATTGCTGCCCTTAAAAATAAAAATAATTTTACTAAAGCTGAACAAGAAATTGAGTTTATAAATTCAAATAATATTGAATATTTCTATTTCAAAAATGACGATTATCCATCGTATTTGAATCATTGTTATGATGCTCCTATTTTACTTTTCAAAAAAGGAAATATTAATTTACAAAATCAAAAAATAATAAGTGTTGTGGGCACCCGGCAAATGACCAGCTACGGGAAATCTATGCTTGACGAGTTATTCAAAGGTTTGAAAGTATATAATCCTGTAATTGTAAGCGGGTTGGCATATGGCGTTGACATTTACGCCCATAGGTTAGCCTTGAAACACAATTTACAAACTGTGGCTGTATTGGCGCACGGGTTAGATAGAATATACCCTGCCGTACATAAAAATGTTGCTCAAGATCTTTTAAAAAATGGTGGACTGCTTACTGACTTTTGGTCTAATACAAATCCTGATAGGGAGAATTTTGTAAAAAGGAACCGAATTGTTGCCGGTTTATCACAAGCCACGATAGTTATTGAATCTGCAGAAAAAGGCGGTTCATTAATTACCGCTGATATTGCCAATTCATATAACAGAGATGTGTTTGCCGTTCCGGGGAGGATTACAGATACTTACAGCAAAGGTTGTAACCAGTTCATAAAAACCAATAGGGCTGCAGTGTTGAGTTCAGCAAAGGACCTGGCCTATATTTTAAATTGGGAAAAAGATATTCAGGATAATAAAACAATTCAAAAACAATTGTTCATTGAACTTTCTGATGCAGAGAAACATATATATAATTATTTATTGAAAGAAGGTAAACAACAAATTGATATGATTGGGTTACACTGTAATTTGCCAACTTTTAAAGCGGCATCGTTACTTATGAATCTAGAATTAAAAGGGGTTGTTAAACCCTTGCCTGGTAAAATATTTGAAGCAATATAATTAGACCCTATTTTTAAATACTAGTAAGTTTTAAATCTTGTCTCGCGGTTAATCCTTTTATTGAATTAATCCTTTTTCAATAAAATACTGAATCACCGTTTCTTTCATAATCACAGATTGTTCCCCGGGTTTTAAAAATGGGATTTCATCCTTAACTATATAGTGTGGCCATCCATCCTTATCAAAATAATCGAACTCATAATATCCAAGAGGTTCAAGCAATCTACAAATAGCAATATGCATTAAATTAACCTTTTCATCCTTTTTGAATTCACGATAGCCCTGCCCCAATTCTTGTACCCCTATCAAATAAATAATAGCGTCAAGATCCAAGGTTTCACCATCACCAAATTGTGCAGAAACCTTCTGTTTTAGCACTTCCCATTTTTCTTTCAATAATTCGTCTCTTGACATGTATAAATTTTAAAAAGCAAAGGTACATCGTTTTATAAAACCTAACTATCTTTGCAAAAAAAATACCATGTACGGCAATATAAAACAACATTTACAAAAAGAAATACAGGATATAAAAGAAGCAGGCTTGTATAAAAGCGAACGTATTATTACTTCATCTCAAGACGCCGAAATTACCATCTCAACCGGCGAAAAAGTAATAAATTTTTGTGCTAATAATTATTTAGGACTCTCAAATAATCATGAAGTAATTCAAGCTGCAAAAGACACCTTAGATTCACATGGTTATGGAATGTCCTCAGTACGCTTTATTTGCGGAACACAAGATATACATAAACAACTGGAACAAAAGATCGCTGATTTCTATGGTTTTGAAGACACCATTTTATATGCCGCTGCATTTGACGCTAATGGTGGGGTTTTTGAACCGCTTTTAACAGCAGAAGATGCTATTATTTCAGATTCATTAAACCATGCCTCTATTATTGATGGAGTTCGCTTATGTAAAGCAGCCCGATATCGATATGAAAATAATAATATGGAAGAGTTGGAAGCTCGTTTAATTGAAGCTAATGAAGGAGGGGCTCGTTTTAAGATTATTGTAACAGATGGAGTATTTTCTATGGATGGAATTGTGGCTAATTTAAATGGTATTTGTGATCTGGCGGATAAATATGACGCTATGGTTATGGTGGATGAATGTCATGCAGCCGGATTTATAGGTAAAACCGGAAGGGGTACTTTAGAACTCAAAAATGTTTTGGATAGAGTTGATATTGTGACAGGAACTTTGGGCAAAGCTTTAGGGGGGGCCATGGGTGGATATACAACAGCTAAAAAGGAGATTATTGAAATTTTACGTCAACGTTCAAGACCTTATTTATTTTCAAATTCTTTAGCCCCTGCTATTGTAGGAGCTTCCTTAAAAGTATTTGACCTATTAGAGAATGACACTACCTTGCGCGACAAATTAGAATGGAATACCAACTATTTCCGTAAAGAGATGGAAAAAGCCGGTTTTGATCTGACCGGTGCAGATGCGGCTATTGTTCCGGTAATGTTATACGATGCTAAATTATCTCAAGATATGGCTAATGCTCTATTAAATGAAGGTATATATGTGATTGGTTTCTTTTTCCCGGTGGTACCAAAAGGAAAAGCAAGAATTAGAGTTCAGTTATCTGCGGCACATACAAAAGAACATTTAGATAAAGCCATCGCCGCTTTTACCAAAGTAGGGAAACAGCTTAATGTTATTTAATTAATTACTTTTGTCAACTGAGCACAGCAGAAGTGTCTTTAAACACTTCAAATTTAAATTATGAGTAAAATTAGGATCACCAAACATTTTGATTTTGAAACCGCACATGCTTTATATGGTTATGACGGCAAGTGTAAGAATATACATGGGCATAGTTATCAACTATATGTAACTGTAATTGGTAAGCCTATTGATGATGCTCGCCATGTAAAGAATGGAATGGTACTCGATTTTGGCGACCTTAAAAAAATCGTCAAAGATGAAATAGTTGATGTTTTTGACCATGCCACCGTGCTCAATAAAAATTCACCTCATAAAGAATTGGCCGATAAAATAAAACCTCATTCGCCAAAGGTGTTGCTAGTAGATTACCAGCCTACCAGTGAAAATATGATTGTAGATTTTGCTGAAAAATTAGGCGCTAAATTACCTGATTCAGTATCATTACATTCACTAAAACTCTATGAAACTAATAATTCTTATGCGGAATGGTATGCATCAGATCAGCAGCTATAGGCTGCATAAAGTATAATTATTGGAATGAAAATAATCTTACCAAAAAACAAAAAAATATACATTGCTTCTGATCAGCATTTTGGTATTCCTAATCATCAAGATAGTTTGCTTCGAGAAAAAAAGTTTGTGCAGTGGTTAGATATTGTCAAAAAAGATGCCGGAGCTATTTTTTTATTGGGAGACCTGTTTGATTTTTGGTTTGAGTATAAAAAAGTAGTGCCTAAGGGTTTTGTTAGGGTTTTAGGCAAATTGGCTGAAATTAGAGATAGTGGAATTCCGATTTATTTTTTTGTGGGAAACCATGATCTATGGATGAACGATTATTTTGAAAAAGAGTTAGACATCCCTGTTTATCGTAAACCGAAAGAGTTTTTGGTCAATAATAAAAGCTTCCTTATTGGACATGGCGATGGCTTAGGTCCTGGAGACCGAGGTTATAAAAGAATGAAAAAAGTATTTACCAACCCTTTTTCAAAATGGTTATATAGATGGTTACATCCTGATCTTGGGATTCGTTTGGGTGAATATCTTTCAACGAAAAACAAATTAATTTCTGGCGAAGAAGACATAAAATTTCTCGGCGAGGAAAACGAATGGCTGGCACAATATTGTAAGCGCAAATTAGAAACAAAACATTACGATTATTTTGTGTTTGGTCACCGGCATTTGCCAATGACCATCCAATTAAATGAAAAAAGTATCTATATCAATACCGGCGACTGGATCTCACATTTTACCTATGCAGTTTTTGACGGAGTAAAGTTAGAATTATCAGATTTTAAAAAATAATCCTCTCTAGAAAACAATGGCCAAAACAAAAACATCTTTTTTCTGTCAAAATTGTGGTACTCAATATGCCAAATGGGTTGGTAAATGTAATGCTTGTAATGAGTGGAACACGATTGTTGAAGAAGTTATTCAAAAAGAAGAAAAGAGAAAATGGAATCAGTCAACGAATGCAAAAAAAGTTTCAAAACCAGTTAAGATCAATGAGATAGCTATTGATGAAGAAGATAGATTAGATACCAAAAATAATGAATTAAACAGAGTTCTTGGCGGCGGATTAGTGAAAGGGTCTATGACCTTATTGGGTGGTGAGCCCGGCATTGGTAAATCAACTTTAATATTACAAGTTGCCTTATTGATCAATAAAAAAGTATTGTATGTTTCTGGCGAAGAAAGTCAGTCGCAAATTAAGATGCGTGCTGAGCGCTTAAATTCAAACAATATTGATTGCCTTATTTTAACAGAAACTAAAACGCAAAATATATTTAAATCTATAGAAGAAGTTCAACCAGAAGTTGTTGTGATAGATTCGATTCAGACCTTGTATACAGATTATATTGATGCTTCCCCCGGAAGTATATCACAAATACGTGAAACAACTGCAGAATTGATAAAGTTTGCCAAAGAAACGGCAACTCCTGTGATCTTAATCGGACATATTACAAAAGAAGGCACCATTGCGGGTCCTAAAATCTTAGAGCATATGGTAGATGTGGTATTGCATTTTGAGGGAGACCGAAACCATACGTATCGTATTTTGAGGGCACAAAAAAATCGATTTGGATCTACCGCCGAACTGGGGATTTATGAAATGCAAAATACAGGTTTACGTGAAGTTGAAAATCCGTCAGAAATCTTAATTTCTGAAAAAGATGAATCATTGAGCGGAACTGCCATCGGAGCCACCTTAGAGGGAATGCGACCTTTAATGATAGAAGTGCAGGCGCTCGTTAGTACAGCTGTATATGGCACACCTCAACGCTCAGTAACGGGTTATAATATTAAAAGGTTACACATGATCCTGGCGGTTTTGGAAAAGAGGGCAGGATTTAGACTGGGCGCCAAAGATGTATTTTTAAATATTGCCGGTGGTATCTCTGTTGATGATCCCGCTATTGATCTGGCTGTAGTAGCCGCTATTTTATCTTCAAATGAAGATGAGGCTATTCCCCAAGATTATTGCTTTGCTGCTGAAGTGGGTTTGGCAGGAGAAGTAAGGCCTGTGAACAGGATCGACCAGCGTATTTCAGAGGCTGAAAAACTTGGGTTTTCGACGATAATTGTTTCAAAATTTAACAAAATAGCTTCAAAGAATTACAAGATAAAAGTAGTGTTGGTCTCTAAAATTGAAGAGGTTTTTAATACGCTGTTTTGATTAAAAAAATTATTTCTTTAATACCACAACAAGATTTGATGATTTTTTCGCCTTGAAAGGTGATTTGCTTAGATCTCAAATAGCGATTTTATTTCTTTTGTCAATTGTTCAAAATCACTTGAAGCATGAGGGTAAAGTTTGGTAATAATCTGATTTTATTTGTTATTTTCCTTATCGATTTTGTTAATGATAAAATCAATAAATTTAGATTTTAGATCGTCCCGATAAAAAAATCTACCCCTTCGGACAAAAATTTCATATCTTCATCCAATACTGTGTTTGTTATACATTAATAAAATATAAATTGCTTAAAAATCTATTGCCGTAACATTCAATATAAATCAGACAAAAAATTATTATGAAAATATACACTACTATTTTATTAGGATTCTCCATTTTATTGGCATCCTGTAACCGCTCGAATGAAGCACCTCCCTTACCGGTGTTGGAAAATGAATATGAACAACCAGTTACACGAAACTTTGAATTACCAAAAGCAGATACCATAGCATGGATTACCAAAGATCCTTCTATAATAAAGAATCTACCTGCCACCAAGTTTAATTGGACTAAAATTCCATCGAAACCCTTTGATATAGGAATACCACATACACTAACAGAACCGATAACTGCAAAACCGTTTGATTGGAATAGTTTACCCAGCAGCCCTTTTAGTTTAGATAGCTTACCCAAACAAAAACTAAATATAAAAGTAAAAGTATTGGGCGAACCCAAAGTGGTAAAAGCAGGATACCCCGTAACACTTAATGGAGCCACCAGGGGCGTGATGACCCTGGATGCTAATTTTGGTCTGCCCGGTACTAATTTCAGCTCCTTGAAAGATCAGAACGGCATGTTGTGGTTTGGTACTACGGGTGGTATAACCCGTTATGATTCAGAAAATCTGGAAATCTACAGTATCGAACAAGGTTTAAATATCCAGGGCTATGTATCTAGCCTTTTTGAGGATGCTGAAGGCAGGTTATGGGTTGGTGGCAGTAACGGAGACATGTCTGTTATTGATTTCGACGCCAAGTTGGTATATGAGTTATCGAACTCTTTTGATAAGAGTTTTATTTATAATATGATAGAAGACGAAGATCATAGGATATGGTATCCTATGAGAAATCACGGATATTATATCATAGATTTTGAAGAAAGGTCTATCAGCCAATTTACCGTGGCACAGGGCTTATTAGGAGGTTTTAATATCTCGGCATTTCAAA
>Ga0316192_10000572_pt1 | contig 26933 bp, 26 predicted proteins | sample MerIslwburrow_MG_FD_204931 | JGI IMG/M metagenome (GOLD analysis project Ga0316192, IMG submission 204931) | Coastal sediment microbial communities from Maine, United States - Merrow Island worm burrow | ecosystem: Environmental > Aquatic > Marine > Coastal > Sediment | place: USA: Maine...
TACTCTGAAGATCAATGAGTGGCGGGGCAAGTAATAGGAGACCCCATCGATTTTATTGACACGTTAATAAAGGATGAACTAACTTAGCTGATCACCATTAGGTAGCAAGCTATCAGGTACACTTGCGCCCTCTGTAGCTAATTTTCGTCGAGCACATTGCTCCTGTTTTGGCCCTTCGCAGTACTGCTTTATCCAAAAAAATTTGCTGTTCGTTTGAAATTTGTCCCATACGGGGCATTGGGAAAGATATGCACATGAGGGGCTGGATCGATTTGAATTTGCCATATATTGCCTGTGTTTAAGATGTAGCGAGATGCATATAAGTATATGTAAAAAAGCTAATATTGCTAGGCGAGGGTGAGTTGAATTAACCCAACTCAGTTGGTTGAGTAGTGTGGCCCCCGCACCTAATGTGGTAACGGTATTCCCACTATGTCTGCTCAGTGAATATGATACTGGTGGGTTGGATTGATTTGCTAATGGTGAGTTATGCCAGGGCAAAGGTTTTAGTTCTTATTTTCCCTTTATATAAAGATCATCATCGAAAGAGCTTATCCAAGCGGGTTTGTGGGCCACTATTATGGTCGTAATCCATCCATTGAGGATCGCTTCTGGCAAAATCATCATTGGAAAAAATGGCAGGATTGTTTGATTTAGATGTTCCAGGCTGGCTGTGCCACTGGCTCCCAACATTAAAAGTGCAGTGTAATTGCTGATTTGCGCTACCAGTCCGCCTGTAATAAAAGCATTGCCCAGTACGAATATGAAAAAATTCTTAGGTAATAGGGAGCGAACGACTACAAGAATGACCTGAGTCAGTGTTATGGGAATCACACCAACAATGAAGGCGTTGAGGGCAAACAGTGTCCATTCACCGGTTTGACTTAAGGTTATGCCTATTAATGCCAGGCTGGTGCCAATGACTGCCAGAGACCAACCAAACATCAAGGTAACGGTGGTTACACCCAGAAGGTGAAAGGATAATCCCGACTGAACGGGTATCTGCATGCTCCACAGCAGGGTTAAACAAACACAAGCACCGAAGAATACGTGTGCCTGCTCGTTATTGAATAAACGACGCCATGGGGCCATGCGGAAGGCCTGAACCATAACCAACAGGTATAAAGCACCAATGAACCACAGTACGGTGCTTGAGAAAAGTTCGCCTTCCAGCTGCATATAACTATTTTATTTCTTTATGCTAAAGATAAAAGCAAGGTACATAGAGGATGCCCTTTAATTTTTGCCAATCCAGCGTAGCTCTTTTATATGGTCTGTGTTTTAGATATTGTGGGATCGGTACACATAAGTATATGCAAAAAAGGTAACGCTGCTGAATGGAAGCGGATTAAATTAAGTCAGTGCCTCCCATCTATAAAGACGGGCTTTGCTATAGAGATTATGGGAATAGTGTGCCTGGCACAAGGCTGGCATGTTATATATAACCAAATAAAACAATAGTTTATAACTATGGGTCTCTTCTGTTTTCTTGAGTTAATGGGTTAATAAAGAATAAACAAAAGCTTATGAAAATAATCAAAACTATTGATTGACATAAATGCTTCATGAGAATAACCTAGTGCCATACTTTGTTATTAACTTACTGGAGCCACCACTATGCAAATCGAAACTATCATGATGATGATCCCCGCTATTCAGGTTGGTATTGCTGCTGCAGCTCTGGCAGCTTCTGGTTACCTGATGGTCTCTTCCATTTATGCCAAGGTTCAGCAGCGATTTGGCAGTTAAATATTGATGAGGCCCTAAATAGAGGGTCGAACCAATACATAATATGAGAATACGGCAATCCTAATTAGGGTTGCCGTATTTTTTTACTCTGCAAATTAATATCACTCTCATAAAAAACGTTAGCTTTTATTTTCCCTTCAGATAAAGATCGCCGCTGGAAGAACAGATCCAAGCAGGCCGGAAAGCCACTATTATTGGGTGTAATCCAGCCATTGAGCAGCATATAGTTACCATTCCTATTCCTGTTCTAGAGAAAAACATGTAGGTTACGACCACAATATGAACCCCAATATGAGCACGGCACAAATATAAAGATCCTATTGCACTAAAATAATTATTGCCGTAATTGCTTGGATACTAAATCCAGCCTTACATTGTGGTCATAGACAGGTATAAATCCTTAGTATCATCAATGATATAAGCAGGATTTGAGAGCTAACCCTTACACTAATTTCAGAACTATTCTAAGCTGTAATTTCCTGTCACAATTCATGTAAGCTTTTTGCGCTCTTTTGGATATTTAAAATATGCAATTAACCATCATTGATTCTAAGCATAACTGCTGTGGCTGCTTATTGGCCAAGGGTCTGACTGATGAGCAGTGCCAGCAGCTATCGATGGTTGTTCATACAAAGCGGCGCTACCAGCGAGGTGAAAAGGTTTATCGTGTTGCTGATGCATTCAAATCAGTCTATTTGGTTCAACAGGGTAGTATCAAAACAGAAGCGACTACCTATGATGGACGAGCCGTAGTGACAGGCTTTTATTTTCCAGGGGATATCTTTGGGCTTGATGGACTGGAAGGAGAGGGGTATTTATGTGATGCCGTTGCCATAGAGGATGCGCTGGTATGCGAGGTGCCTTTCAAAAGCTTAACCAAACTCTGCTCTTCAGTGGAAGGCATCCAGGATCGGTTGTTTATGCTCTTGGGCCAAAGAATTGGCTCTCATGACCATACGCTTATCATGATGCATAACATGTCTGCAGAATCACGGTTATGCCGGTTTCTCACAATCTATCATGAGCGGATGAAAAAATATCTGGTGAATCAAGGGGCTGTAATGATTTTGCCTATGAATAAAGACGATATTGCCCGTTACCTGGGTATCTCTCCAGAAACCTTGAGCCGCATGCTTACTAGGCTGGTCGATAAAGGCGTTATCCGCAAGCACGCAAGAAAGCTTGAGCTACTGGACATTGATACGTTGTATGAAATGGCTTGTTAGTCAGGAAAACGTCCTCAAACCATCTGTTTAGATTTTGGTAGAAAGGCCGGGTATTTGCTCCAAAATATGCAGCCAGCGACGGTAAAGATGGCTCCAACAACTAAAAATAGAAGGCTTATCAGCGTCAACACTCCCGTATGAGCGGAGAGCGCCAATGAGGTGCCACTAGCTAAAAACCCTACAATTGCCCCATGCATAATAACCCTCTCACGGGCACAAAAAGCCGTTATAAAACCTCCACAGGCCATAGCAATAAAAAAACCTAATACCCCTATGGTATAAGAGAGGGCTTCACCATATTCAGCTATAAATGGAACAGCTTTTGAGTTGGCAATATGGGCTGCGATAAGGACAAATATCAGATTATTCATCAGTCCAGCGAGCACGGTAACTACCCAACCGAATGCGATGGCTTTCCAGTTAATCATATTTCCCCTCAATTCCTGCTAATTCAGATGGTTTTTGTAAGGTATAGGCTACGGCAAAAAGAACACTAACCAGAAGTCTCCCCATATTCAACAAAAATCTGCCTCGCCTAGCTGTTAAATGCCAAAAAAAGCCCATAAGACGATTGCTAGGGAAAAATAGATATCATCTTCAGCAGTTGGTTCAGCTAACGTTCAGCATCTCCCCGCTAATCTGAAAGTGAAGGCTAAGAAAAGCCATCTACTCAATCGGAAACAGTAGGAGAGCAACTATGAAAAAACGTCTCATCACAGCAACCATTGCATTAAGTACTCTGCTTGCTGCCACTCAGCTTTTTGCTGGTGCTGGAAAAAATAGCTATATCGATACTGCCAAGGTGCTTGATGTTGAACCCATCTACGAAACAGTGACGCATGCGATTCCAGAAGAGAGTTGCTGGAAAAAGCCTCATCGGGATAAGCATCAGCGGAGTAACCGCTATCAAAGCAGAGAGAATAAATCTTACACAGGAGCCATTGCCGGAGGGATTCTTGGTGGTGTGGTGGGCAATCAGTTTGGTCATGGCAGTGGCAAAAAGGTTATGACGGTTGCTGGTTCATTGCTTGGGATGTCCATTGGTCATGACCTCAGCCAGGAGACAAGCTATCGCTCTGATGATTATGGATATAATAATCAAACAAAGCACAGAAAGAGAGGGCGCAAGCACCGCTGTGAAACAACGACTCGCTATGAATCACGAGAGGAAATTGCCGGTTATCGTGTAAAATATCGTTATAAAGGCAATACTTTCTGGACTCAGACACAGAGTCATCCTGGAAAGCGTATGAAAATTCGGGTTAAGGTACGCCCTCTGCACGATGATTTTTAACCCTGTACTAAGGAAAATGTTGTGAAGCTGAAGTCATACATCCTTTTGTTGTCGCTGCTGTACAGTCTCCTGCCTGGAGTGACTGTGGCAGGAAACCAGAAAGATAATAATGGTTTCAGCTTGGATGATGCTGTCTCAGAGATTAGGCAGCAGACCAATGGGCGTATCCTCTCTGCCAAAACAATAAGTGATGATGGAAAGCGTATTCACCAAATTAAAGTGTTAACCAAGGATGGCAGAGTGCAGCGCTTTCAAGTGAAGGCAAAACGAGAAAAGAGACGAGCATTGCGTAAAGGACAGCGTTAATGCGATTGCTGGTTGTTGAAGATGAACCTACTCTCAGGCAGCAGCTAAAAAAGCAGCTGATGGAAAAAGGTTACTCTGTAGATGTTGCAGAAGATGGGGAAGCAGGACTCTTTCATGGCATGGAATATCCACTGGATTTAGCTGTTATTGACCTTGGTTTACCCAAGCTTTCTGGCATTGATCTTATTCGCCAATTGCGTAGTGCAGATAAACGTTTTCCCATTCTGATTCTTACTGCGCGCGGTAACTGGCAGGATAAAGTGGAAGGGCTGGAAGCTGGGGCTGATGATTACCTGGTTAAACCGTTTCATCAGGAAGAGCTATCAGCCAGAATCAATGCTCTGGTGCGTCGTGCTGCTGGCTGGACTAGCTCCATTATTCAATGTGCGCCTATCAGTCTGGATACCCGTACGCAAGCCGTGCAAAACAATGGGCTGCCTATTGAATTGACCAGTTATGAATATCGGGTGCTTGAATACTTGATGCTGCATTCAGGCAAGGTGGTCTCTAAAACTGAGTTGACCGAACATATTTACGACCAGGATTTTGATCGGGATAGCAATGTGCTGGAGGTTTTTGTGGGTCGCCTGCGGCGTAAGCTTGATCCAGATGGCTCACTTAAACCCATCGAAACGCTACGAGGAAGAGGCTATCGTTTTACTTTAAAACCAATGCAAAGTGGGGAGAATTAGCAAAATGGATTTATGCTTATGAAACCGCTCTCTCTTCATCTTCGTCTTGTTCTTGCTGCTTCACTGGTGTTGGCTGCCTTTCTTGGGTTAACTGGCTGGGCGTTGGATAATGCCTACCGCAAGAGTGCTGAGAATGCTATGCAGGAGCAGCTGCAAGGACACATCTATGCGTTGCTTGCGGCAGCAGATGAAGATGAGCTTGGTCGTATGTATTTGCCACCTGAACTACCTGACCCGCGATTTTCCAGTCCTGATTCCGGTCTTTATGCTCAAGTAGTGGGCAATGTAGGCGATTACCAATGGCAATCTGCATCGCTTGTGGGGCAGCAGTTAAATATCATACACCCATCTGATGCTGGAGAGTGGCATTATGAAAAGCCGACAAATCATACGAAGCTCTATACTGTTAATTTCAGCGTAATTTGGGAAGATAAAAATAATACTGAGCACATATACAGTCTTGCAGTTGGTGGTGATATTGCGCCACTGCTAAATCAGATCCAAAGTTTTCGCACGACTTTATGGACATGGCTGGGTGGGGTTGCTCTACTGCTGCTATTTGCGCAAGCGGCTGTGTTGCAGTGGGGGCTCAAACCATTGCGCATCGTTACCCGTGAGTTAAACCAAATTGAAAATGGTAAAGCAGATAAGCTCTCAGGTGGATACCCCAGTGAGCTGCAGCAACTAACAGGAAATATAAATTCACTTATCCATCACAGTCAGGCAAGTCAGGAGCGTTATAGAAACAGCTTAGGCGATCTTGCCCATAGCCTTAAAACCCCCTTGGCGGTATTGCAAGGCGCTGCTGAAGCCCAAGATGCAAGGCAGCTCCAAGCAGTTGCAGAGGAGCAGATCCCCCGCATGAATGATATTGTGCAATATCAACTGCAACGGGCAGCTGCTGCCGGAAAAGTTACACTCGCCAAGGCAATATTCATTGCACCTGTCATTCAGAAGATCATTCGCTCACTGGATAAGATCTATCAAGATAAAGGCATTGCACATACTGTTACTATTGATGAACAAGCGCATTTTTTTGGTACAGAAGGTGATCTGATGGAGGTGTTTGGAAACCTGCTGGATAATGCCTACAAGTACGGCAAAGCACGGGTAAATATAAGCGCAGAAGAAACCACGGAAAAACTCATTATCCATATTGAAGATGATGGAGCAGGTATTCCTGTAGACAAAATTGATACGGTGATAAAACGTGGCCAACGGGCTGATGAGCAACAGTCAGGACAAGGAATTGGGCTCAGTGCTGCGTATGAGATTATTCATCTCCACCAGGGAAAACTTAAAATTAATAAGAGTAAGCTGGGCGGTGTAGAAATAATAATTACTTTCAATCAATAAAGATTGATAGGGATAGCAAGAGAACTGGAAAAGTAACGTTAACTCGATTGATTACTGAAGTCATATGAGAGTGATTCATCAGGCGCTTGCAGAAAGTTACCCTGCATGTAGCTAACCCTGCACTGCCAAAGTACTGACAGACTCGCGGCATCTTCCACGTATTCAGCAATAGCCAGTGCTCCTGCATCATGGATATGATCTGCAAGCATTCTTACGCTGTCCTGATTGGCGAGGTTGCTGCCAAGATTATGCATGAAAGTGCCGTCGATCTTTACATAATCAACAGGTAGGTGGTTTAGCAGCTGAACTGAATTTAGATTAGTACCAAAATGCTCTAATGCTACGCTGCACCCCAGTTTTTTAATTTGCTCACAAAAATATTGCGCCTCTCGTAAATGTTCGCTTGCTAATGTATCTGTCAATTCAAAAACAAGATGGCTATGCTGGAACTGAAAGTTTTTCAGTAAACCTTCAAGATAGCTGGGTAGCTCTTTATCTTTTAGTGATGCTTCAGACATCTTTACAAAAAAAGTGGCGGCTTCTCCAGCCTTATCACGCTCTTTAAGCATCTGTATGGTATGGTTAAATATCCACTGATCGATACTGCCAAGTAAGCCCTTTTTTTCTGCCACAGGTAAAAATTTACCGGGAAGCACCTCCTCTCCGTCCAGATCGTCCATGCGTACCAATATTTCATAACGTGCTGCGGTATCGCCGCTGAGATTGACGATCGGCTGAAAAATCAGACGAAACCGATTCTCCTCCAACGCACGGTGCAATAGCTCTTCACACTGCTCATCAATTTCTGCTACATATTCAGTATCTTTCTGTTCATCATGAACATGCACTGCGTTCCCGCCCATATTGCGAGCCTGTTCGCAGGAAATGCAGGCGGCATGCACAACAGTATCGCTACTCCTATGTTCTGAGGTAATTGGAACGATACCAATACTGCAGGTTGTAACCAGTAATTGGCCCGCAATATCAAACACCTGTTGAGAGAGGTCCTGACAGATCTTTTCTCCCAAGTTACGAGCATCCTCTACAGTGCGATTACGGGCGAGTATTCCAAAAGTGTTATCAGAAAGTCGTGTTAACAGGTCATCCTCAACCAGTTGTGCGCGGATCAGGTTTGCGGTAGAACCAATGACATAATCCACTCCTATCATGCTGGCCTTATCCCGGATTGCGGCTGTATTATCGAGTTCGATAAACAAGACACTGGCATTTTTATCAGTAACGGCTGCGGCAGAAACCACGTTAAGCAACTCGTAGTAGAAGAAGCGTCTGTTAAACAGCCCTGTAACTGGATCTTTGTCACTTAGAAAATGCACGTGTCCAGCCAAACTTTTGGAGCGCCTAATCCGGTTTTTGATTGTTGTCGTCAAGTGTTCGGGGTCAACCGGTTTGGTAAGAAAATCATCGCCACCCAGGCTCATGGCATGCATCTGCTTTTGTGGATCGCTCTCTGCGGACAGGTAAACAATCGGCACTGCCGCGAAGTCATGATGTTGTCGTATTAATTTGGCAAGCTCATAACCGCTGCATTTGGGCATATAGAGATCAAGTAGAATAAGATCGGGCTTAAACTTAAGCAGCGGCTCCATCATATGAATTGGATCAGTTACAGAATGAACCAATATATCTGCTTTACCCAATGCAGTAGCTACAAATTCACAAATATCGGGATCATCATCTACTACCAGTACTCGACTGGGTGTGAGATCATGGCATCGTGTCATTTGCTCAAGGCTTTCTGCCAGCTCTGCTACATTTACGGGCTTGGAGAGATACGCATCGCCGCCTGCGCGAATAGCCATTAGCCGAGCGCCCATGTCATTACGGGCAGAGACAAATATGACACGAGGAGGCGTCTCTATTTTCTTGCGTAACTGAGCGATAAATATGATGCCGGCGTTACTGCCCTCTGCAAGCATAATATCCATCACAATGACTACAGGGGAGTTGCTCTGTAGTACTTCCCACATGGATTTAGTATCAGCAAATGCTTGAACATTATAGCCAAAAGATTCAATCTGGCTCGCAAGGTATTCACGATATTGCTGGTCATCTTCAACAATAAATACGCTCTGTTGTTTTGCGCTTGGTGTTGAGGTTTTAGGGACAGCCTGGATTATCGCCTGTGGTTTAGTGGCCAATGCCATCTGTGAGCCTAGTTTGGTGATTAAGATCTCAATCTGATTGCGCTGCTCTGCACTGGGGTGAGAGCCGGTTTCAATAAGTGTTCGGCAAAAAAGGTCAAGTTTGCTGGCGGTTTTTCCAATATCTGAAAAACCGAAGGTGCCTGCTGCTCCACTGAGGCTATGAACCATTTGATGCAGTAGACCAAAGGCCTCATCATTCCAGCTGATATGAATGAGCTGTCCCCAAAGTTCTTCTATTTTATTTATTTTTTCTGGTAGTAAGACAGCAAATCTTTTCTGGAGGGCTGCAAGCTTTTCAGCATGGGCTTGTTTATCTGAATTCATAAGTATCCAATATGGCCAAGAGTTCCTTACTAATAAAATGATCCTATATACAATACTCTTAGGCGCAACGAAACTGCGCCCTTCAATCAATAATAGTCATCAATTTTTCAGGGTGCTATATCTTTAATATCCGTCAACCGGGATATGCCCTCAGATTTTCACTATTTTGCTGCTGTAAATTAAAGGCTGGTTCAATCAAAGATAACTGAAAAGTGGTGTTTTTTTCGTATCTTGCGCTATAACAAAGGATAAGGCTCAACTTTTTACCAGTTCTCCAACATGTATTAGGAGGGCATTTACTGTGTTTGCAGCATACAATTGCAAGGAAGATCGTAGTAGAAGACTGAGCAGGATTCGAGGTAGAAACACAGCCCTTAATGCTTATCTTTCTGCTGCTATTACTCTGGCTACTGGTGCTTTTATTAGCGTTAAAACAGGGGACTGGACCTGGTTCAGTCGGTGCGGATCATTGGTTGTAGTTATCGGTATTTGGCTTACTTCAAGTCAAATTCTCTATCACATGGAACGCCTCAAGCAGCGCCACGCCATTGGCGAGAGTGAATTCCAGCGAGACTGGGCAATAGAGAATAAGCAGCAATCCCTGCTTGATGTTCGTTTAAATGAAGAAGCTACCTGGATCAATGAAAAATCCGGCTTTTATATGCTCATTATAGGCACACTTATTTGGGGGTTTGGCGACCTTCCTGGCTTACTACAATAAAAACAGAGCCGCCGCCAATAAATCAAGGCAGATGCAATAGGGCGGATATCACAGGATATCCCCTCTCTATATAGGCCATTAAAAATGTAAATCATCGGCACCGTTACCTATGTTAGGCTTCTGAACCATGGACTATGGTTATCTGAACGACATCCTGATTCTGTTTGCGGCCGCAGTAGCCGTGGTGGTGACATTTCTCCTTTTGCGGCTCCCGCCTATCCTTGGTTATCTGTTGGTGGGTGTCCTGATGGGGCCGTATGGATTGGCTTGGATAGATGATACGGAACATGCGCGGGCATTTGCGGAGTTTGGTGTTGTTTTTCTGCTGTTTACCATTGGCCTGGAATTCTCTCTATCACAATTGATCCGTATGAAAAGCATCGTGCTGGGGCTTGGTGCTGCGCAGGTGCTATTGACCACCATAATTACGGCGGGGGTGGCTTTCTACCTTGGTTTTCCAATGGAAAGCGCATTGGTGCTGGGTGGCGTTGTGGCGATGTCCTCAACCGCTCTGGTGGTTCGGCAACTTACAGATCAGGTTGAACTGCACTCCCACCACGGGAGAAACGCCGTGGGCATCCTGCTATTTCAGGATGTGATGGTCATACCCTTTCTAATCCTCGCAGCTACTCCGCTTGATAGAGTGGCAGAAATGCCCATGCTGGCGGTTGGCATTGCATTGGGAGAAGGTGTGATCGCTCTGGTGATCATTCTGGCTGTTGGTCGCTGGGTATTGCGCCCTCTGTTTCGTATTGTTGCCGGCTTCAGGTCACCGGAGCTGTTTATGCTCACGGCTCTGTTGGTTGCCATGGGGGCGGCATGGCTCACTCACCAGATGGGGCTTTCTCTTGCCCTGGGGGCCTTTGTTGCGGGCATGATGTTGGGTGAAACTGAATTCCGACATCAGGTCGAGGCAGAAATCAGGCCATTCCGAGACCTGCTGCTGGGCCTGTTTTTCATCACTATTGGCATGTTGCTTAATGTCCAGATGTTGCCTGATCTGTGGCTGCAGGTTCTGCTTCTGCTTGTGCTTCTGCTGGTCTTTAAGTTCATTTTGATTGGGGGGCTGTGCAGACTAGCGGGATGGGATAATGCTGTTGCATTGCGCACAGGCCTGGTGCTGGCACATGGTGGTGAATTTGGTTTTGCTATTCTCGCCCCGGTGCTTGCTGGAGAGACCTGGCCTGCTGACAGTAGCCAAGTCGTGCTGGCAGCGCTGTTGATCAGCATGGGGCTGGCGCCGTTGATTATACGTGCCAACGGCTTAATTACATCCAAATTGCTGCCTGTAAGCTCAATGGAGAAGAGCCGAAAAGAGATTGAAACAGAGGTTGCCAACACGGCTCATGGGCTTTCTCATCATGTCATTATTTGCGGTTATGGCCGGGTAGGACAAAATGTGGCCCAACTGCTGGAATTTGAGGGTATTGGCTATGTGGCTTTGGATTTAAACCCTGTTCTGGTGCAAAACGCTATCGAGGCAAAAGAGCCTGTAAGTTATGGCGACGCCGCCAATATCCATCTTCTGGAAGCGGCCGGACTCTCCCAGGCTGCCGTGCTGGTTATCAGCTTAACGGGGATAGAATCCACATTGAAAATACTCCATCAGGTGCGGCAGGTGAATGCTGAAATACCCGTGCTGGTACGGACTGCCGATGAGACTTATCTGGAACAACTGCAAGAGGCGGGAGCAACAGAGGTTGTGCCAGAAACCCTGGAAGCCAGCTTGATGCTCTCTTCGCATCTTCTGCTGGCGCTTCAGGTTCCAATGGCATTGGTGCTATCCAGAATTCGCCAGATCAGGAGAGAGCGTTATTCGCTGCTGACGCAGGTTTATTCGGGAGAGGAACTCTTCACTGCATCAGACGGTGATATGGAGCGACTCCGTGCTATTGAATTGCCTGCGGATGCATGGGCTGTCGACTGCACTGTTGGGGAGCTGGGATTGGAAAATATAGGGGTGACTCTGACTGCCGTACAACGGCAAGACCAACGTATACCCAATCCGCCTCAGGATAAACAGCTGCTCGCTGGTGATACCCTTATCCTCTTCGGCACCCCAACAGCTTTAGAGCAGGCAGAGGCTATTCTCTGTGCAGAGAATACATAATTCCAATGATTACTCTCTACGAAATATCCTGACAGTTTTGCTAGAAAATCGTCAACACCAACTGGCTTGGTTTTCCGGTTGGCTTAGAAGCTCTTGAATATTGGCTTCAATAACTCGATATCCTACATTGCCATAAATCTTTTGGCGGCCTTCATTTAATATGATGGTTGGACTGCCCATTACGCCATGCTTTTCTTTGATCTGCAGATCATCATCCAAGGCTGCGAAAGCTGCGCCACTATTAATTAGCTTCTCAATCTTTTTGAGTGGTAAACCTAGACGTTCAGCAATGGCCATTTGATTATCAAAATCTGATATATCAATAAGGTCTCTAAAAAAGGCTAACCGCATCGCCCAAACTGTATTTTCAAATATATTTTTTCCAGAATCAGTAAGGTCTCCATTTGTTGCTAATATTTGTATGGCTTTTAAGAATAGGTGGCAATTGGCAGACGTAGTTGGAGTATGTGTAATCCATATTTCCGGATGAACTTCAATATGACCAAATTCTAATGCAATATTCTTAACATGCTCGCTATATGCGGCGACTCCACCGCGATTACTCCAATGTTGTTTCATTTTTGATTTGACTGAACCAAATACAGGTATAAAGTGATTCATAAGCTCTATGTTGGAGCCAAACTTTCCCTTCAGTTCATCAACTCGAATTTGTGCAAGATATGCCCAAATACAAAGAACATCTGTAAAATACATGATTTCTACTTTCTTAGGTGTATTCATTCATCGTTTCTCATTCTTTGAATTTGTGTGCTGACATTCTATTTTTTAGTTAATACGTTTCACTCGACAGATGCGTTTTTTGTTAGTAGAAAAATCTTTCCTTCATAAGGGTGACATGCGTGAGGAACTACATCACGTTGTTCCACTATGTGGTAACCAAGGCGCTGATATAGCCTGAGTGCCCCTTCATTTTGTTCAAAAACTTCAATGCTTATTGTTGTGCAGGATGCCGCCACGGCAAGTTGATTAATTGTACTCATTAGTTTTTTTCCAATACCTTTATTACGGTGCTGTGGATAAGTGGCCAGCATGTTCAGATAAAAACTATTGGGTACACACTGTTCTAGCTCAATTAGGGGATGAAGAAATTCTGGGAACTTTTTTAAATCTTCAGCATTCTCTGGATTTGGTAATCGATAGGCTAGCAGCATGCCGGCTATTTCGTTATCAATCAGAGCAAGGTATGCATTTCGATAAGAAAAATTATCACATTCAGAAGCTGCATTCAGTACGCCAACTTCAATGATTTCTTGATCTGCCTTTCGTGATTGTTCCCAGAAGTAAGCGGTCATACCTTCACTCGCGATAAGTGCTAACTCGGCAATAGCGCGACAATCACTCAGTGAGGCTTTCCTTATTTCCATTTCTATATATGCCTGAATATTGTTATGGCTTTGAGTTTTAACGTATCACGTTACAAATTATAAATACTAATAATAGTTTAATTCCCCTGTTTTTCTGCGTAAGGAGAATGCTTGGCGGGCGATGGTGATGGGTTGTAGTGGCTGAATGTCGTGCCACTTGCGAAGTGGCTTCCAATGAATTTGGCATGCCATCACAAATTCCTGCATCAAAAAGACTTTTCTGGCTTTCTTAAGGGTTAGTTAAGCCTTGCAGGCTAATCTCTGCCTAAATGAACAGAAAAGCCATTAGATCATGAGCAACAGGACGAAAACATTTGAACCAACAGAGCAGGTGGCGCAACAGCGTTGGGGCAATCCTGAGATTTGGGATGATGCCCGCATTGCACGTTTGATATGGGATCTGGTGCCGGAACAGTATCACTCCCGCATAGAGTCGGCACCCTTTTTCTTTCTCGCGACCAGTAACCGTAAAGGTGACTGTGATTGTTCATTCAAAGGCGGTGGTCCACATCTGGTTAAGATGATCAGTGAAAAGCAGCTAGCCTTCCCTGATTTTGATGGTAATCAAGCCTTTATGAGCCTGGGCAATATTCTGGATAATCCAAAGGTGGGCATGCTGTTTATAGATTTTTCAGATGGGGCGCGCCTGCGTGTAAATGGCAGTGCAGCCATTCATGAAAATGGTTCGTTTCTGGCACTGTTTGAAAAAGCCAAACGTGTAGTGGTTGTTGATGTAGAGCAGGTTGTTCCCAACTGCGCAGCACATATTCCCAAATTGGTTCCCGCCACCGAATCAGATGAATAATTAGAGATAAGTTATGAGCCAGTATCAGGTTGCCGTCAATCTTGAGTTAACCAGTAAGTGCAATGCCCGTTGTGTTATGTGTCCACGCGAAGCTGTTTTGCATCCTCGTGCAATGCAACTGGAGATACTGCGGCAGGCTATCAGTCGTCTCTCTCCCAGCGATGTTTTTCGCACCGTGATCGCCGGATATGGAGAGCCAACCACTCACCCCAAGTTTGAAGAGTGTATGCAGATTATTTCTCAATCTAAGGTGCGGATGGATATGGTATCCAACGGCCAGCTACTGGATCAGGAGCGGTTGAAATTGATGGATGGTGTGTTGGATACGCTGATTATCTCTTTCTCCAGTATAACGCCGCAGGTCTATGAAGCGGTGCATGTCAATTTGGATCAGCAGCAGGTAATGGAAAATATCATTCTGGCTCAGCAGAGTTTGAAATCCACAAAGCTGGCTATCAGCCTGACACCGCTTTTGAACTGCATCGAAACCCTTCCGCAAACCATTAATTGGTTGCGCGAGCAGGGGGTAGAAAATTTATCCATGTCGCCTTCTCTCTATGACCGGGCTGGATCACTGGATGAAACCAATAAGCAGGAAGCTAATCTGCGAAAGATTATTAAGCAATATAACCTGCGCAGCCAGGAACTTGATTTTGTACCTTCGGTTCGGGACATCTATGCTCAATGGCGCAGCAATAGATTCCAATGCATACCTCGCAATACTGATCTGGTGATTGCCGCTGATGGCAGCTATCAATACTGCTTCAATGATATGGGGCACAGCCATCCACTGGGAGATGTCTCTAAAATAGGCATTCGTGAGGTTTTGCAGATACGCGAAAAGACGGTGGAGAATCCTGATCTTTGCGGCAACTGCAGCATCCGCAATCGATACCGTCCCGTGGAGTTGGCACGAGCCGCTTATGGCTATGCACGCACTCTGGCCAAAAGCGCATAGGCAGGTAATTAAGTGACCTGGTTATCAATTTCAATGATCACCGTACCAGGCTTAATGCTACAAAAGGTTAGCTTAAGGTTTGCCGTCTACCATCTAATAGATCAATATTTTTGAGACGAAGCAGTTATGCAGCAAATAGCTATAAACAGTACAAAAGTGGTTAATCTTCCTCGCCTGGTAGAGCCGCAATCACTCCTCTCTTTTAAGACGCTTGCTGATGATATTACAGCGCGACTGCCCCTTGAGTTTTTCATTCAACAGGTGTTCAAACAAGCCTATGAGGCGCAGATCAACACCTTCTACCCAGAGCTTATTAGCATCACAAGGGCCGATCAATCATTTGCTGCTGTCGCTGGGTTTCGCTCTGCCTCCAGCGCGCTCTTTGCTGAGCATTATCTGGAACAGCCGATTGAGTCTCTGCTGGAGCAATATGATCCTGCCATTGAGCGAAGTGGAATTGTTGAAGTGGGTAATCTTGCGCCTGCAAGCGCTGGGCAAGCCCGTTGGCTGATTGCGGCTTTAACCACTTTTCTCTATTCAGCTGGATTTACCTGGGTGGTATTTACGGCGGTGCCTGCGCTGCACAATGCTTTCTCACGTATGGGTATGCCATTGACCACTCTGGCTAAAGCAGACAGGCATTGTCTTACCCCCAATATCCAAGATGATTGGGGACATTATTACGATGCAAATCCTATGGTGTATGCCGGCAAAATTCAAACGGGTTATGAGACACTGAATCAACTGATTAGCCCCAAAATGCCACGTCTTCAGGCACTCTGGCTACAGGCGCAAAGGGATGGCAGAAACCATGCTCAGCGCATGAATGATCATCAACACTATACTGCTGCTGCACTGCCATGAGCAAGCTACTCAATGTATTAATCCACAGAGCCAGATCAGAGCCAGAAAAAGCCTTTCTTCAGGGTATAAATCAAACACTGTGTTTTAAAACAGTATTGGCAGAGGTTGAAGAGCTTGCCAATCAACTTAATGGGCGTTGCGTAGGGCTGCTCATGGACAATAGCCCAGCTTGGGCCATTGCTGATCTGGCCGCAATAAAACGTGGTATTACCTGCGTGCCAATTCCACCCTTTTTCTCACCTTCGCAGGTTCAACACAGCCTGCAGGATTCGGGAGTGGATCTGCTGCTGACAGATAACGCAGGGCAGGTTACAAAACTGTGCAATCAGGCACCCCATAAAATCATTGAGGTGGCGGGACAACAATTAACGTTATTCCAACTGGCAGGTGATAGTGACAACAGATCACGCCTTAATAATATTGCCAAGATCACTTACACCTCAGGTACGACAGGCGCACCCAAAGGTGTCTGCCTCTCGTTACAGGCAATGGAGCAGGTGGCGACCTCTATCGCATCTGTTACAGATGCCAATGACAGTGATTGTTCACTCTCACTGCTACCGCTATCTACCCTGTTAGAAAATATTGGCAGCCTGTATGTCTCACTGCTGGCGGGTGGCCTGTGCTCACTCCTGCCGATGGAAAAGGTCGGTATGCACGGGGCGTCAAAGCTCAGTCCATCCGATCTGCTGACAGCGCTTTACCAATATCAACCAACCGGCATTATCCTTATTCCACAGTTGCTGCAGGCTTTGGTTGAGATTGGAGAATCAGGTGCCAGTCTGCCCGGTAGCCTGCGTTTTGTTGCCGTAGGCGGTGCTCCCGTTTCAAAAGGTTTATTGCAACGTGCCGAAAAACTTAGATTGCCGGTATATGAAGGCTACGGTTTATCGGAGGCCAGTTCTGTTGTAGCTGTAAATAATCACAGCCATAACAATATGGGTTCTGTTGGGAAACCGCTGCCGCATATTCAGGTACGCATTGCTGAAGATAGTGAAGTGCTCATCAAAGGTTATCTTTTTAATGGCTATTTGGATGATGCGCCATCAGACGTTTCCAATTTTTGGCCGACGGGTGATCTGGGTTATTTGGATGAAGATGGCTATCTGCACCTTACCGGGCGCAAGAAAAATATTTTCATCACCGCCTTTGGCCGCAATATTGCGCCTGAGTGGGTGGAGCGTGAATTGCTGGTTTATCAGGCCGTTGCTCAGGTTGCACTCTTTGGTGAGGCAAAGCCCTTTAATGTGGCCATCATCGTGCCACGTCCACAAACAGATAACCAAGCCCTGGAAGATGCAGTTACTCAAGTCAATGCACAACTGCCTGACTACGCGCGCATCAGCCAATACCTGATTGCAGATGAACCTTTCAGTGTGTCAAACGGCCAGTTAACCGGCACAGGGCGACCACGTCGCAATGTTATTTCAGCGCAGTATGCTGATGCGATTGATCAGATCTATAAGGAGTCCGCCTAATGGCGTTTTATAATGAACTCGTTGCGGCCACCGAAGTAGAGCGCAATGATTTTCTTAGCATCCCAGCTCTGCAACAGGGTGCTACGGGCACAATTTCTCGACAGACCTATATTGCCTTTCTCACGGAAGCCTATCATCACGTAAAGCATACCGTGCCGTTGTTAATGGCTTGCGGCAGCCGCCTCCCTGCAAAAATGGAGTGGCTGCGTGAGGCCATGGGTGAATATATCGAAGAGGAGATGGGGCATCAGGAGTGGATCCTGAATGACATCGCTGCCTGTGGTGCTGATGCAGAAGCCGTTAGAAATGACATGCCACTGCCTGCGACTGAGCTGATGATCGCCTACGCTTACGACACTATTCATCGCAATAATCCAGCCGGATTTCTCGGTATGGTTTTAGTACTGGAAGGCACCAGTGTCCATATGGCGATAGATGCTGCCAATGCCATTCAAAGTACATTGAAACTACCCGACACGGCTTTCAGTTATTTGAAATCCCATGGCTCACTGGATGTTTCTCATATGGAATTCTATGAGTCGCTGGTTAATAAATTGGATTCTGAAGAGGATCAAAAAGCAGTGATTCATTGCGCGCGCATATTCTACAAACTCTATGGCGATATCTTCCGCAGTCTGCCATTGAATCAATAAACTTAAGGAGACAAAAAATGGCACCAACAAACTACCGTAATAACAGCTTGATCACAGTTACACTCACCCTTGCGCTGAGTCTGTTCAATGTAGCGGCCACTGCCGATGCGCTGGAAGATGGCATTAAAAACTTGCAGCAAGCATGGGCCAAGACCAATTATAAAACAACAGAAGATCAGCAAGAGGCTGCCTTTGAAAAGATTACTCAGCAGGCAGAAGCCCTTGTTAAGCAGTACCCGAACAAAGCCGAACCACTGATCTGGCAAGCCATCATCACCAGTTCAGATGCCGGTGCAACAGGTGGGCTAAGCGCACTGGGCAAGGTGAAGGATGCACGTAAACTGCTGGAAGCTGCCGAACGAATTAATCCTGATGCTCTTGATGGTTCTATCTATACTTCATTGGGTAGTCTCTATTACCAGGTTCCCGGTTGGCCGATCGGCTTTGGCGATGATGATAAGGCTGAGGTCTATCTGAAAAAGGCGTTGTCCACAAACCCCAGTGGCATCGATCCTAATTATTTTTATGGTGATTATCTGCGTGACCAAGGACGCTACAATGAGGCTATGGAATACTTCAATAAAGCGCTCAATGCACCCGACCGGGCCGATCGCCCTTTGGCTGATGAAGGCCGTCGCGCAGAGATCCAAAAAGCACTCGAAGAGACAAAGGCCAACCTATGAATATCAAGGGTGCACGCATCATTCTGACCGGAGCAACAGGCGGCATTGGCCAAGCCCTGGCGCGAGAACTGATAAGCCACGGAGCTCGATTAGGTTTGGTGGGGCGGCAAACAGAAAAGCTTGCACAACTGGTTACCGAGCTACAGGAAGCGGGAGGTGAAGTTATAGCTATTACTGCTGATCTGACAGAGAGCGCCGACCAAAACCGTGTCATTACGCAGATGCGAGAACATTTTAACGGTACAGATATATTGATCAATAATGCAGGCATGAGTGCCTTCTGTAATTTTTCACAACTTGATCCAGAGATTGAAGAGCGGATATTCCGCACCAATGTATTGGCCCCCATGCGACTTACCCGTACGATATTGCCGGAGATGCTTAGGCGGGGTTCAGGGCGTATCGTCAATATTGGTTCAACCTTTGGCTCAATTGCCTTTGCCTGTTTCACCAGTTATTCGGCAAGCAAATTTGCGCTGCGTGGATTTTCAGAAGGGCTTCGGCGGGAGCTCGCTGATAGTGGCATAGGCGTAACCTATGTAGCGCCACGCGCCGTCAATACAGAACTGAATACATCGGCTGTTCGGCGTATGGCAGACCGTGTAAAAATGAATATGGATGAGCCTGACCTTGTGGCAAAGCAGATCGTCAAGGCTATTATAAAAGAGAGCAAAGATGTCTATTTGGGCTTTCCTGAATCGCTGTTTGTCCGCCTCAACGCGATACTGCCCCGTCTTGTCGATGGCGCATTGCAGAGCCAAAACCGCATCATGCAGACATTTACCCAGGAGAAGCAGCCATGAGAGTACTCTTGGTCGAAGATGACACCCTGCTGGGAGAGGGTTTAAGCACCGGCCTAAAACAGGATGGCTATGCTGTCGATTGGATGCAGGATGGCGAGATGGCCGAGATTGCATTGAATGTAGAGAGTTTTGACATCATGATTCTGGATCTTGGCTTGCCCAAACAAGGTGGCCTCCAGGTGTTGCAAAAACTGCGTGATAAAGGCAACAACATACCTGTCCTTATTCTTACGGCACGCGACAGTCTGGATGACCGCATTAAAGGACTCGATGTCGGTGCAGATGACTATATGGTCAAACCCTTTGATCTGGAAGAGTTAAACGCCCGCATGCGCGCGCTGCTTCGGCGTAGCGCTGGACGGGCTGTTCCCAAACTGACGCATGGAGATATAACGCTGGACCCTGCCGCTCATGAGGTGCATTACAAAGGTGCAGCTGTTGATTTGCCGCCAAAAGAGTTTGCAGTGTTACAGACGCTGCTGGAGAATGTCGGTAGAGTTATCTCCAAAACAAAGCTTCAAGAGACACTCTATAGTTGGGAGCAGAATGTCGCCAGCAATGCTTTAGAGGTTCACGTCCACCACCTGCGTAAAAAACTGGATAGCGATTGTATTCGCACCATTCGTGGCGTTGGTTACATTATGGAACACACTCACTAACGTCATTGGCTTTCTACAATAAATAATTAATCAACCGTGTCTTCCATCCGAAAACGACTGCTTTTTAACCTGCTTACTATTTTTCTTTTCACCTGGCTGACTATTGCAGGTATTACCTACTACGAAGCCACGCATGAGATCGAAGAGCTGTTTGATGCCCAGCTTGCCCAAACCACAGGCATGATTGCAGAGTTGACACTCAATAAGATTGAGAAGAAAGAGATAGACAGTGCGACACTCACAAAAGCTGTCTATGGGCACAAGTATGAGCGTAAGGTTAGTTTCCAGATTTGGGCCGATGGCCAGTTGCTCTTACATTCCCAAAGTGCACCACATGACAAACTCTCAACCTCACCAGGCTTCAGCGATAAACCTATTGAAGGAACAACATGGCGTGTATTTGGCATGCAACATGACCAGAGCAACTACACGATTTTTGCTGCGGAAAATTATGAAGTGCGTAACGAGATGGTTACCTATATCGCACAGAGTGTATTGCTTCCACTGTTATGGGCGCTTCCTTTATTGGGTGTTTTTATCTGGTTAGGCATTGGCCAAGGGTTGCGGCCACTACAGCGCGTGGCGCAAGAAGTGGCAGAAAAAAATCCACAACAACTGAAGCCCATCGAAAGTGAAAATGTACCCGATGAAGTTATCCCACTCACCACCTCGCTCAATGATTTATTGCAACGACTGCATCAGGCCTTCGAGTTAGAAAAACGATTTACCGCTGATGCATCACATGAGCTACGCACACCCTTGGCAGGCATTCGTACTCAAACCCAGGTTGCGTTACGTTCAACAGATCCCGAAGAACAAAAGAAGGCGCTGCTTAATATCGTACAGGGTGTTGACCAAAGTTCTCATCTGGTCGATCAAATGCTAACGCTTGCCCGCCTTGAACCAGATACACTCAACAAAAATTTCAGCACAGTGGATATGCTTATTCTCGCTGAAAATGTCATCGCAGATTTAGTGCCATTGGCTACAGAGCAACAGATTGAGTTGAGCCTGACAGATATAACAACCACCACACAACAGCGTAGTATTAAAGGCTATGAACCCGGATTGGCCATACTGCTGCGCAATCTGATTGACAATGCCATTCGTTATACACCCAATGGTGGAACTGTTGAACTAACTGTTTTCACAGAAAACAATAACTGTAATCTCGCAGTTACAGATAGCGGTCCAGGCATTCCCAAAGATGAGCGAGAGAGGATTTTTGATCGCTTCTACCGGCAGGAAAACCACAACAATTATGGCTGTGGCTTGGGGCTTTCCATAGTTCAACGCATTGCAGATCTACACAACGCAGAAATCAGGCTGGCAGATGGCCCAAATAACAGAGGGCTTAGCGTAACACTCGTTTTTCCACATACTGGGTTCAAAAAAGCACAATAAAAATATAATTGAAATTCACAGGTTTGTGGCCAACAGTGGTAAATTAGGCGACTGTAACCTCAGGAACTTCAGTTAATGACCCAACCGATACGGCAACAACTACCGTACCATCCCGATAGTGCGCAACTGTTTGCAGCGATACGGAATATGCCGTGGGCAGTGTTCCTTGATAGCGGCCGCCCACAGATCAATCAAGGGCGTTATGACATACTGGCTGCCGACCCAATTGCTACCCTGGTTACCCAAGGCCAGCAAACCCATATCACTGACCAATCTGGAAGCCGCGGCTCAACTGAAGATCCCTTCGTGCTGCTACAGGCATTTTTACAACCAAGAACAGCAGGCTTTCCAGATCTGCCTTTTTGTGGTGGTGCAATTGGCTATTTTGGCTATGAACTTGGTCAACAGGTTGAAAATATAACCAGCCAAAAAGTGGATACAGAACAACTGCCTGAGATGGCGATTGGAATCTACGACTGGGCCTTGGTTGTCGATCACCAAAAACAACAAAGCTGGTTGGTTGGAGCGGGGCAGAGCAACACCACCCAGGAAAAATGGAATGAGCTTGCTGTGCAATTCAGTCAGCCAACAGAGAAGAGTGACTCATCAACTTTTCATGTGAAAGGTGAAATCAAAAGCAATATAACCAAACAACAATACGCTGCAGGCTTCGAAAAAATTCAACGCTATATTCATGATGGTGATTGTTATCAGGTAAACTTTTCCCAATGTTTTTCAGTGCCTGCAAAGGGCGACCCTTGGATTGCATATCAGGCTTTGCGAAAGTCCAATCCAGCCCCTTATGCAGCCTATTTAAATACACCTTTCAGCCAAATCTTAAGCTGCTCTCCCGAACTGTTCCTGCAAGTGCAGGGTAATGTTGTTAAAACAAAGCCCATCAAAGGCACACTGCCCCGTGGGGCAAATAAGCAAGAAGATGAACAACTTATTCAAGAGCTAATTCACAGTAATAAAAACCGTGCTGAGAATCTGATGATTGTAGATCTGTTGCGCAATGATCTCGGCAAGAGTTGTAAAATTGGTAGCATCCATGTGCCGGAGATATTTCAAATAGAATCCTTCGCAACCGTGCACCACTTGGTCAGTACTGTCACAGGTATGCTGGCCCCGAATGCAGATGCGGTTACTCTACTACGTGGCTGCTTTCCCGGTGGTTCCATCACAGGCGCACCCAAACACAGAGCTGTACAAATTATTGAAGAGCTGGAATCTCATCGTAGAGAAGTCTATTGCGGATCGATAGGTTACATAGGTTTTGATGGCAACATGCAAACCAACATCGCTATCCGTACGCTCACCGCATCTGAAGAAAATATAAAATTCTGCGCAGGCGGTGGCATTGTAGCCGACTCAAATATGGAAGATGAGTATCAAGAGATACGCTATAAAGCAGCTGCTATGTTTGAGCTTCTAGCCTGCCAGAAGGTATATAGATAACGCTACGCTAACGGTATGTCCCCTACGTTCGTTTATTGTGGTGACTCTTTAGACAATGTATTAGTGACCATATCCTCACCTCTACTCTTTTAAGAAAACCACCTATTTTTTGATTGCCACCGTTTTGCCACTTTTTGCCACGGCTTTGTCCCCAAGTGGTAATCAGGTTGCCATTTCTTTTCGCTTTAATTCTTTCTGACACCGGCGCATGCAGGGTTGCACTTTCCGCCACGGATGGCGCGCTGGACCATTCAATGATCAGGAGATAATTATGAAAAGAATATTGCTTACTTTTGCCCTATTGGCTCTGTTGTCGGTGGGCGTGCAGCCTGCCGCAGCTCAAGAGCTTGGCGAAGCCAAAGACTATGATAAGCAGTGGAAAGGCATGGGGGTTGGCGCCTTAGTCGGAGCTATTGCTGGCGGGCCTCCCGGGCTGATTGTCGGTATTGCCAGCGGTGGGTTGATTGGTCGCAATCAGGGGCTTGAGTCTGATCTGGAAGATGCTCAACAGCAGATTGAAGTGTTGGCAGGAGTCCAGTCAAAGATGAAATCTGATTTGGAAAAGGATCAACAGGAGATCATCGATTTACGCCAGGCATTGGTTCAAAGTGAGCCAACTCAAGCAGGGGCATTGGCCATTACCAAAAAGCAGTATGCGGCACAACTGGACGCCATTGCCCAGGGTTTTATCCTCAATATCCAGTTCCGTACAGAGAGTGCTGATCTCGAGCCTCATTTCCAACAGCAGCTGGATCGGGCTATAGCAACACTCAAAGCCTTTCCTGAACTCTCTATTCATGTGAATGCCTATGCCGACAAACGAGGTACGGCAGCCTTCAATAAAACTCTGACTCAACAGCGTGCCAATGGGGTAGTCAGGCATCTACGTGCATCTGGCATACCGGCCCATCGCATACGTGAACTTGCCTTAGGTGAAAGCCAGGCTGCATACCCCATGCAGGATGCTGAAGGTATGGATTTTGATCGTCGGGTGCTTCTCTACTTCTATCGGGGGTAGGCATGAATAAGCTGATTCGTCCCCTGAGTGAGGAGTTTCTCTACTGTTCACCAGAGACTCCAGAGAAGAGTTTGTATCGCGTGTTGATTCGCACACAGCGACCCAAACCCCGCGTTCAAAAAATTGTATTGAAGGAGTGGAAACGTCATGCACCAGGAAAATAGTAACGATATCAGTCGGTCTAATACAGGCGTTATAAAAGATGTGCTACTTTTTGTGGTTGCCGGGTTTAGCACCGGAATTGCCACAGTTCTTATCATTGGCTTATCGATTTTTCTGATAGCGCCTAACGCAAATGCAGATGAGTTGCCGTCGATAAAAATGGATGAGGTGCAACGCGGCAGTCTATTGCTAAAAAGTGTTACCGGCGCTGCATTACTAGATGCCCCGATGGTAAAGACAGATGTAAATATGCATATCAGCGGCATGTTGGCTCGGGTTTCAGTGAAGCAGCAATTCCATAATCCGGGGAGTGACTGGGTGGAGGGGGTTTATGTTTTTCCCCTGCCTGAAGATAGTGCCGTAGATCGTCTGCGTATGCGGATTGGTGAACGTGTTATTGAAAGTGAAATTCAAGAGAAGGCCCAAGCGAGAAAGACCTACGAAAAGGCTAAACGGGCAGGCAGAAAAGCGAGCTTGTTAAAACAGGAACGCCCCAACATATTCACCAGTGCGGTGGCTAATATTGGGCCGGGTGAAAAGATCACAATCGAGATCGAATACCAACAGACCCTTCGGTATGACCAGGGGAGCTTTCATATTCGTTTTCCTTTGGTGGTTGCACCTCGTTATATTCCTGGTATTCCATTGGGGGAGGATAATGTAACAGCCTTTAATGGAAGTGGCTGGGCGCAGAATACTAATCAAGTTCCAGATGCATCGCACATTACCCCGCCTGTTGTTGCTCCTGAGAGTGGAACTGTAAATCCAATCAGTATCCAAGTTTCACTGGAAGCCGGTTTCCCTCTGGCTAGATTAGAAAGCCCTTACCACGCCATTGAACGTATGAAGGATGAAAAAGGTGTCCATCAGATCAAACTAAAGGCGGGCGAGGTATCAACAGATCGGGATTTTGAACTGGTCTGGACACCAAAGACCGGGCATGCACCTCATGCTGCGCTTTTTACAGAGAGCTGGGAGCAGGAGGAATATGCACTGCTCATGGTGATGCCGCCAGTGCAAGAGATGCAGGCAGCTAAAATGCCCAGAGAGGTGATCTTCGTTGTAGACACCTCCGGTTCCATGCATGGCGCATCAATCCGTCAGGCACGAGAGGCGCTAAAGATGGCCCTGCAACGCCTGACCCCCGCCGATTATTTCAACGCCATTCAATTCAATAGTCACACTCATGCTTTGTTTAATGAAGCACTGGCAGCTACTCCCCAAAATATCAAAAGAGCCATGGCTTATGTAGATGGGTTGGCAGCCGAAGGTGGCACAGAAATGCTCTTTGCTATAAAGCGCGCACTGAATGGTCAAGCGCAGGAAAACAGAGTGCGTCAGGTGATATTTCTTACGGATGGCAGCGTGGGTAATGAGACCGCACTGTTTCAAGCGATTAAGGATCGGTTGGGCTCTAGTCGGCTCTTTACGGTAGGCATCGGCTCTGCACCCAATAGCCATTTCATGACCCGTGCTGCGCAATTTGGCAGAGGCACCTTCAGTTACATCGGCAAAGTGGATGAAGTAAAAGAGAAGATGACAACCCTCTTCAGCAAACTTGAGTCACCGGTATTGACCGATATTCACATCACATGGCCGGAAAATGTCGAAGTGGAGATGTGGCCCCAGCGCATACCTGACCTCTATTTAGGAGAGCCTGTAATTATCACCAGTCGCATGGCGCAAATAAGTGGAAAAGTAGTAGTCGAAGGCCGGGTCAATGGGCACTCTTGGCGAAGAGAGCTGCAACTCAAGGGTGGAGGGAAAAACCCGGGCGTGAACCTACTCTGGGCAAGACGCAAGATTGCAGATCTGATGGATCAACAACTACAGGGGCGAAGCAAAAAGGTGGTACGTGATGATGTGCTGAAAGTGGCCTTGCGGCATAAACTGGTTAGTCGCTACACCAGCCTGGTTGCTGTGGACAAAACGCCCGCACGACCCCTGGATGTTGCCTTGAAAGAGAAAGCTGTGCCAGTCAATCTGGCAAAAGGAATGAGCGCTAAAAAAGTCTTTGGCTCAATGCCTCAAACGGCCACGCCTGCTTCCCTGCATCTTATTGTGGGCTTTATTGGGCTGCTGCTGGCTTTCTTACTGAGGCGACGGTTGGCATGAAAGCTTGGTGCCTGGGGTTGCTCCTGCTGAGTGCTGTTTGGCAGCTGGGCGAAGGCATTTGGATTCATGCCAAAGCCCTGTTGGCACAACAGCTACTACAGCATGCATGGGAACAGGTAGCGCAGGGCGAGGCAGGAGCCAAACCCTGGCCCTGGGCAGACACCACCCCACTGGCTCGGCTGCGTGTTGATCGACTGAAGATTGATCAGATTGTCCTGGCGGGAGCCAGCGGCCGCACCCTGGCCTTTGGCCCCGGGCATGTCGCAGGTGCAGCTCTGCCCGGCAGCGAAGGCAATGTGGTCATAAGTGGACACCGGGATACACACTTCCGCTTCTTGCAAGCGCTAAAATCTGGCGACCCTATTGAACTGCAACTGCCAGACGGTGACTCTATCCGCTATGTGGTCACGCATCAGGCTGTCTATCATCAAGATGACACATGGCTACTGGAAGAGACCACCGACCAACAACTGACCCTGATTACCTGCTACCCCTTTGATGACCCTGTACCCGGAGGGCCACTGCGCTATGTGGTAACAGCCAAT
>Ga0316192_10000573_pt1 | contig 26921 bp, 28 predicted proteins | sample MerIslwburrow_MG_FD_204931 | JGI IMG/M metagenome (GOLD analysis project Ga0316192, IMG submission 204931) | Coastal sediment microbial communities from Maine, United States - Merrow Island worm burrow | ecosystem: Environmental > Aquatic > Marine > Coastal > Sediment | place: USA: Maine...
TCTCCGCCAACTTAACGCGGCTCTACGAGGTTGGACTACCTACTTCCGGCACGGTGTGTCGAAAGCGACCTTCGATTACCTGAGCAACTACACGTGGCATCGGGTGATTCGATGGCTTCGCCGAAAACACCGCGGGGCCACGATGAAGTATGTGCGACGGCGATACCGGATCATCGGAGGGCCCGTCCACAACGGTGTGGCACTGTTCAATTGCAGCTCAGTGCCGGTGACCCGCTACCGCTACCGCGGGACGGCGATCCCCACACCGTGGGACCACCGGATGACGACCACAGCTACCTAGAATGCTGGACTCGTGGAGAGCCGTATGCGGTGCTAAGCCGCACGTACGGTTCGGGGAGCGGGCCAGAGAAACGGACCAGCCGAAACGCTGATACCGCGCTCTGGTCCGACTTCACCGCTCCCCTTCGGAATCCAGTCATAGACAACCGGAAACCCTAGGAACAGAGCGGCGTGCGCACGCGGATGGCCTCACCCCGAACCCACGACACCGTCACAAGCGCCTGTAGCCCTTTCACCCGACCTTGTGGGCACGGCCCTTCCCGGCCAACGACGGCTGAACGCCGCCGCCGTGACCGGAGCGCAGCTCGTCAGCCGGGGCGCTCAATCCCGTCAGCGGTGTCGGCGAGGAGAACGTCGTTCGCGTGCAGAGCGTCGATCTCGGTTGCACTGATCCCCAGCCAGTCCTGAAGTGCGTCGTGATTGTGTTCGCCGCGGTGGGCGGCCGGGCCACGCACTTCGGCGTCGGCATCGGAGAACCGGTACGGAGTGTTGGTGACGCTACGGCGACCACCGTCACGATCATCCACTTCGGTCAGGACCTGACGGGCCTCGATCGAAGCCTGCTTCTCGAACACCTCACGATGTTCGATCACATCACCCCATGCCAGATTGACCTCGTCCAACTTGGCAATCAGTGACGGGCGGTCGGGGAACGACTGAAGATAGTCCTGGATCGCCTGGCGACGCATCTCGATCTTTGTCGGCAGATCGGCGCCGTCGGGTGTGGGGTCCGACAGACCGGCACGCGTGTTCATCACCCACCAGTGCCACTTCTCGTCACCGGCCAACATGACCGGTCCACCCGTTGCCTGGAATACCCTGCCGCCTGCTTTCGGGATCGGCACCTTGTCGAGCGCGGCATGGGCGTAGTCGTCGGTGAACAGCAAAGCATTGATCATCGCCATGTCGATGTGCTGGCCATCGCCGGTGCGTTGGGCATGGTGCAAGGCGGCCAGGACCCCGATCAGACCGTGCATGCCGGTGGAGGTGTCGGCAACCGACAAGGCAACATCCACCGGCTGGTCGGCTTCGGAAACGAACTGTTGACGCTCCAGTAGGCCCATCTCGGCGTGGATGATCGGGGCGTAGCTGGCCCGTCCCCGCTCGGGGCCCTCCTGGCCGAAGCCAGAGATCGACAGCATCACAAGCTGCGCGTTCACCGCCTTCAGGTCGTCCCAACCCAGGTTGAAACCGGCCATGACCCCGGGACGGAAGTTCTCGGCCACCACATCGGCCTCGGCGGCCAGGCGTTTCATCAAGGCCTGACCGTCGGGCTGATTCAGATCAACACAGATCGACCGTTTGCCGACGTTCTGCTGGGTGAAGTACCCGGAGATCCCCCCGATTTTGCGACCAAAGGTGCGGGTCAAGTCGCCCTCGGGCGGCTCCACCTTCACCACGTCGGCACCAAGATCAGCCATGATGCGGGTGGCGAACGGCCCGGCCAGCACCCGGGTGAAATCCAGGACCTTGACGCCTTCAAGCGGGAAGTTCGTGGCCGTCATACCTCGTCGCTCCCAGGTGCGGTTGGCCAACCGGGCACACCTTCGTCGAGCTGCACCCCGCTTGAGTTCAGCACCCCGCTCACCAGCCGGTAACAACCGGCAGCCATTACCAGATGGAGCATCTCAGCGTCGCTGAATATCGCTGCCGCCGCGTTCCAGGTCCGCTCGCCGATGCAGTCGTCGACGTAAAGCTCGTCAACGGCCTGGAGCACGGTGCGTTCCTCGTCGGTCCACGGGTGCTGGTTCAGCGGTCGAGTGACGGCATGGATCTCGCTGGACGTCAGCCCGGCGTCGAGCCCGAACAACGTGTGCTGGCCGAACTCGTAGACCGATTGGCAGTTCCAACCCATCCGCAGCACGGCAAGCTCAACGTTGCGTCGCGACAGTCCCCCCTCGAACAACACGGCCTGGGCGAACGGACCGAAGGCACGGTTGAGTGGCTTGTTGCGGGCGAGCGTAGCGGAGACGTTCACCGCGTTCACCGGCGAGTCCCTTTGACGATCGCGGATCTTGTCAGCCAGATCGGCCCGCGGCTCGATCCGCGGTGCTGAAGGTCGGGCGAAATGCATGGTGGTCCCCCAATGCGCCATGCGCCTGCCGACTGTCGGCACAGCATGGCCACCATGAGTTCAGCCCACCAAACGGGCGCGCCGCAAACAGCGACCGTCAGCGATGTCGCAGCCGCCGACGACCGCGGCGTCACCTGGCCATCGGCCAAAACCGAAACCAACATGGGTGGCGGCTGCCCAAGGCCCAACGGACCGGCAGGCCCAGCCGGTTCCCACCACTCTCGACCTGGCCAACATCAAACGACTGGTTGAGTCGACCTGAACGGCGGCGGCGGGTCTTCGTCTACCGTTCCGGCACCCGCAGAGAGGACTTCGATGACCATGAAGATGGGCTTGTATCTAAACTCGCGGCATCCCGAGGCCGATGATCCTTCGGCTCGTCTGGCTTCGCTGATCGAACAGGTCAAGCTGGCCGAGAACCTGAGTTTCGATTCGATCTGGGCCGGTGAGCACCATCTCACCGACGGCCTCCACTTCTTTACCCAGTTGACCCTGTTGTCGCATTTGGCTGCCTTCTCCGGTGAGATGGCGCTGGGGACCAACCTGGTGCTACTCCCCCTCCATCGCCCGGTCGACATCGCCGAGCAGGTGGCTCTGATCGATCACGCCTGCGGCGGCCGGTAACCCTCACCGTCGGCCAGGGTTACCGGCCCGAGGAGTTCGCCGCCTTCGGGGTGCCCTTCGACCAACGGCTGGCCCGCATGATCGACGACATCCGTCGTTTGCGGCGGGAGGACAACGTCGATCACGAGACCGACTGGTACTCCCTCCGCAGGGCCACGGTGCGACCGGGTCCCGCTCAAGCCGATGGACCGCCGATCTGGATCGGGGCCACCACCGATCGGGCCATCAAGCGAGCGGGCCGGATCGGGGACGCGTTCATGGCCAGCCCCAACGCCGACAAACACTGAGGTCGGACGCCAAGTCGGGGTGTTCAACACCGCACGGGCCGACGCCGGGTTGGCGCCGGCATGCGGGTGGCGTGGCCAGGCTCCAATCCCTCCGATGCCATCGACTGCATCGAACTGCTCGGCGCCGAGGTCCTTCCCAACGTTCGATCGGTATTGGACCAATGAGCACTCCCACACCCCCGAGCAGTGAGCCGTTGGCAGGCAGAGTCGCCATCGTCACCGGATCCTCGCGGCATGGGCCAGGCGATGGCCACCGGGCTGGCGGCCGCGGGCGCCGACGTGGTTATCAACTATCGGGAGCGGGCGGAGGCGGCCGAGGCCGCTGAGGTAATCCGCGCTGGCCGTCGGTCCATTGCGGTCCAGGCCGACGTGATCGTCCCCGCCGATGTCGATCGGCTAATCGCCCGCTGCGTCGACGACCGCACCACGCAGCGTGGAAAGCGGGCCTGATCGAGCTGACCCACGGCTACGCCTCCAAGCTGGTGACCGAAGGCATCACCGTCAACGCCATTGCCATGGCCCAGATCGAGACCGAGATGTTGCGCTCAGCGACCGCCGCCGACCAGCGAACGAAGCGTTCAGTCGCGATCGCGGGCGGAGCGGAACCAGGCGTCCTCGTCCTCGAAGCGGGCGGCGTTCCATTTCAGCGCGGCGTTGAGTCCCTCGGCGGCGCGGATCTCGTCGAACTGGCGGATCTCGGGCGAGGATTCGGGACTGACGAGGGCCAAGGCCTCCAGCTCCATGGAGCGGTCGATCACCTGCCGCACCCCCATCAGCTCATAGGCCATGTTGATGAGTTTCTTGTTGTACTCAACCGTGGCTTGGGGCAATTTGGCGATCGTTTCGGCCTGGATCCGCACGGCCTCGTCGAGTTGCTCGGCGGGGACGACCTGGTTGACCAGATCAAGACGTTTGGCTTCGGCGGCGTCGATCAGGTTGCCGGTGTAGAGCATTTCGCGGGCCTTGGTCATACCCACCACCCAGGGCCACACGGCGGGTATGTAGGGACCGCCGGTGCGGATCTCGGGGGCGCCGAACTTGGCGTCATCGGAGCAGATCCGCAGGTCGCAGAAGGTGGCGGTGGCCAGTCCTCCGGCGATGCAGTAGCCCTGGATCTGGGCGATGATCGGCTTGGGGTTGTTCCAGAACACGTCCCACCAGGCGGAGGCGCTGAAGCCCTTGCCCTGGAGGAAACCCCGGCGCATCTGCACACCGTCGGGGCGGCGGGTGGCGCTGGCGATGTCAAAGCCGGCACTGAAGGCCCGGCCCGCCGCCTTCAACACGATGACCCGAATGGTGTCGTCGGAGCCCGCATCCTCCAGTGCGTCGCGCACCTCAAGCTGCAACTCCTCCGACAAGGCGTTCAGCTTGTCGGGCCGGTTGAGCGTCACCGTGGCGATCGGTGCCGACTTCTCATGGATGATCGTCTCGTAGGTCATGGATCCACTCCGCGTGGTTTGTTGGCGATTGCTGGTCGGGCCCCGAGCCTCGGGCCGGACCTATGAGCGATCCTCGCTGGGGTCGCCCAGGAGTTCAAGGGCCAGGGCCCGGAGTTCGACCTTGCGGATCTTGCCCGAAGGGGTCATCGGCAGTTCCTCGACCAGGAAGATCTGACGGGGGATCTTGAATCCGGCGATGCGGCCCCGGCACCGCTCGATCAGTTCGTCGCCGGTGATCGACGAGCCAGGGGCAGCAAGGGCGAACGCCACCGGGACCTCGGCCAGGCGCTCGTCGGGGTAGCCAACGACGGCGATCTCGATCAGGTCGCCCGAGGCGAGCAGATAACCCTCGACCTCGGCCGGCGAGACGTTCTCGCCGCCCACCTTCAGCATGTCCTTGTGACGGCCCATGAACACAAGGTGACCGTCGGGGCGGAGCCGGGCCAGATCACCGGAATCGAACCAGCCATCGGCATCGATGGCGGCGGCGTTGGCCTCGGGCCGCCGCCAGTAGCCGGGGGTGCGGCTGTAGCCGCGGACGAACAGCCCTCCAGGGGTGTCGGCGGGCAGGAGCTCACCGGTTTCGACATCTCGGATCTCGTACTCGATACCGGCCATTGGGTAGCCGGAGGCTTCGGTGCGCTGCTCCTCGCTGTGGCTGTGGTGGCTGGCGGAGATGAAAGCCCACACCTCGCTCATCCCGAAGCCGCTCACGGTTGGGCAGAAGACCTTCTGGGCAGCCCGAGCGGTGGGGGTGCTCGACTCCATCCCGGCGGCCAAGGTTCCATAACGCAACGACGAAACGTCCCTCGGCTGCTCGGCCTGAGCGGCCAGAAGGTCCTTCCAGTGACTGTCGAAGCCGTGGAGGATGGTGGCCTGGTGGGTCTCGGTAAGATCGAGCACCCGGTGGGGATCGAACACGTCCATCAGCACCTGCGAGGCCCCGGTGATGACACACATCATCGCCACCTCGGAGAACCCGAACAGGTGGAACAGCGGCAGGTAGCTCATATGGACGTCGTTGGCAGTGTTGCCCCACAGCATGGCCCGCTCCCGCACGTTGCGGACCGGATGATGGGTGTGCATGACGCCCTTGGGATGGCCGGTGGTGCCCGAGGTGTAGGCCAGCATCATGAGTTGGGCCGCATCAACGTCGGCGGCCCGGCTGGCGAGATCGGCGTCACTCGCACCCCCACCATCGATGATCATCTGCTCCCAGGTGAGGGAGTCACCAAGAGGTTTGGGGTCCCGGGGAGCTCCCTCGCCAGCCTCATCGTGTGGTTGCCCGCCGCGCAGCATGACGACGCGGCGAAGGTGACCAGCGGCCTCCATCTTGGGCCGGGCCTCGGCCAGCATGGCCTCATAGTCGACCGGGCCCGAGCGATCGAGGCTGATCAACACCGTCGACTCGGAATCGGCGACGGTGAAGGCGACATCATCGGCCCGGTACCGGGTGTTGAGGGGCACCAGGGTGGCCCCGATCCGGGACACGGCGTACATCGTGAACAGCCACTCCGGCCGGTTCGTCATCCAGATGGCCACGTGGTCGCCCGGCTCCACCCCAATGGCCATCAGACCCTTGGCCACCCGATCAACCTCGACGGCGAACTGGGCGTGGGTGATCGTCCGGTCACCCCAGATCACCGCCGGTCGGTCGCCCCAGTGTCGAGCCGCCCGAGCAGGCAGATCACCCAACTTGAGCCAGTCGTAGTCGACTTCGGAGCGGGCCAAACCGTCGCTCCCGCCGTCACCGCTGTAACCGATCTTTGCGTTACCCCCACCCACGGGGCCGAGTGTAGTGCGACCGACGGTTGCGGTCGTAAAGGTTCGATGCCATCGTTCATCCACGGCCGTTCGCAGCAGGCGGGTGCTGTCCCACGGCGGAAGGAGCTTTGATGGCGCTTGAACCAGGACCGATGCAGGTGGTCAAGAACGCGTTCACCACCAAGGCCGAAGTGCTCGACGACATCAGCCGCCAGGACCTGTGGCCCACCACCTATGTCTCGGAGCGGATGGACGAGCTACCACTGCACTGGCACGACGTCGACAACTGCGGCTACGTACTTGAGGGCTCGGGCTATGTGTTGGACAAAAACGGCGATCGCAAGGAACTCGGGCCTGGCGACAAACTGATCCTGCCCGCCGGCGCCGTCCACGCCGAAGGTGAGGTCACCGAACGTATGGTCTACATCGTCGGCGTTTCCGCCGCCGCCAACCTGATGGACGCCCTGCTACCGCTGCGCGACCCTGAGACCAGCCCCCTGCGGTAGTCGGCGCGTGCATGGCCGTAGCTGGTTGGACAGGATCCAAGGGGGTACGGTCGACAGCCATGGAACCGACCTCCGGGAGCGCCGCAGAGGGCGATCACATCGATCCAGCGGGCCGCCACCTGGCGGCCATCGAGCGCGATGGCTACACCATCATCGAGCAGGCCTTCACCGAGGAGACCGCCGACGAGATCCGCTCGGTCCTCGACCGCCTCGAGCAGGAACGATCGGTGATACCGGCAGGCAACCGTTTCGAAGGCACCTCCACCTGGCGGACCTACAACCTCCTGGCCCTCGACCCTGTCTTCGCCTCGATACCTCTGCACCCCATGGTGCTGCCCGTTGTCGATCGGGTGCTGGGAACCGAGTGTCTGATCAGCTCGTTGTCGTCGGTCGTGATCGGTCCCGGAGAGCTCGCCCAACCGATCCACGCCGACGACCAGGTGATGCCGATGCCGAAGCCCCACCCGGCCACGGTCTGTAACTCGATGTGGGCCCTGAGCGACTTCACCGCTGCCAACGGAGCCACCAGGGTGGTGCCCGGCTCACACCAGGCTGACCACTCACCTCCTTATGGGGAGCACGTCGACTCGATCCCAGCCGAGATGGCCAAGGGCAGCATCCTGGTGTGGCACGGATCGCTGTGGCACGGCGGGGGTGGGAACACCACCGATCAGCGCCGCTACGGCATCGCCATGAACTACTGCGCGGGCTGGGTCCGCCAGCAGGAGAACCAGCAACTCGGCGTCCCCCTCGATCTGGTGGCTGGATTCGAACCCCGGTTGCGAGAGCTCTGCGGTTTTGGCACCTACCGGAACCTGATCGGCCACATCGACCGGGAAACGCCCGGGGCGAGGCTCTTCGCCGACGATCACCGACCCATGATCTGGGATCGGCTGCCAGCAGGGTGAGGGCGACGAAACCCACGGCTACGGTGGCGCCATGAACGGCGACCCCAGCCAACAGACCACGCTGCTGTTCCTCCACGCCCACCCCGACGACGAAGCAATGCTCGCAGCCCAGCTGCTGGCCAAGGCGGCGGCCTCGGGGCTGCGTACCATCGTCGTTTACGGCACGAGGGGCGAAGCAGGCGAGGCGCGCGACGAGCTCGGCACCGAGACGTTGGGCCACCGCCGAAGCCAGGAAGCAATCGCCGCCTGCCACGAGCTGGGGGTGGCACGGGTCGAGTTCCTGCCCTACGTCGACTCAGGTATGGCAGGCACGCCGACCAACACTGCAGCGAGGGCCTTCGGCGCGGCCGATGCGCAGAAGGTGGCCGACGAGATCGCCGAACTGGTGGCTGACGAACGTCTCCTGGCGGTCATCGGCTACGACGTCAACGGCACCTACGGACACCCCGACCATCTCCAGGTTCACCAGGCGGCCCACGCCCTGGCCCACCGCTTGGCCGTCCCCTGGCTGCTGGACGCCACCTATGATCGCGAATACCTGGCAGCGCTACCCGACAGTGACGGCAATCTCGACCCCACCTTCGCCTCCAGCAAGGCCGACTTGACCCACTTCGTCCAGGGCGAAGACTGGTTCCGGGCCAAGATGGAAGCGATCAAGCAGCACAAGTCACAAGCACCGCCCAAACGCTCGGGGCGCCCCCGGCGGGGCATCGACGGTTGGCGGACCCGGCACGGCACCGACTGGTTCATCACCCGCTCGCCGACCGGGACGACCGAACTCGGTCGCCTGGCCGACGTGCTTGAACCCAAGGCCAACTGGCCCGGGCCCCTGACCGGGACCAGTGACGAGCCTCCGGGCCGGTAACTACAAGGTCTTGGTTCGGCTGCGGCGAGCGGACCGGGAGATGCGAAACGTGTCGACATCGAGGGGCTTGGCCATTTCGTGCCCGCCGCAGCTCTCGTTGTAGTTCTTGACGATCTTCTTGAGCGCCTTGTCGGTGGGGCGGCGCCGATCGGCCGAGAGGTTCTCGGCGTTGGACCCAGCCGCCGCCCGGTTGCGGCGTTCGTCGCTGTTCACAAACCCTGGTCTCTCTAACGCGCACGACGCCGACCAGTCCGAGGTGTGGGGCTTTGAGCCTGTCCCATCGGACCGCAGGATTCGGCGGCACCACTACACCGTGCACTACTCAGCTACCAGAGTGGACGTGTTCGTCTTCACCGGGGTTGCTGTCGCTCCAGACCAGACAATCGTCGACTCGATCGAGGTCAGCCCCGGGATCGTCGCCTGACCGCTCGACCAGGCCGACATCGGTTCGTTTTGGTGCCCACATCGGCTTTGGGGTCAACCCGATCAGGGGCCGACGCCACCGTGTCGGCTTTCGCGGTGTCATCAGGCTCTTCCGGCCACCTCGCGGCAACGGGGCTCCCCCGACCGATCCTGCGACCGGAGCAAGCGTTGATCATCCACATTCGAACACTCTCAGGCGTCGAGCAGCAGTCAGCTATGGTCGTCCAACGATGAACCCGTCCATCTTCTTCGATCCCGAGATCGGCTCAATCAACCGGCTACCCATGCGGGTGCCGACCACGCCCTACCCCGACGCCGGCTCCGCCCGCCAGGCTGGTGCATCACCATGGCGTCTCGCCCTCGACGGGGTGTGGCAGTTCCATCTGGCGTCGAGCCCAACCGAGCTGCCCGACGGCTGGACCAGAGACCTCGCCAACCCCACAACCTGGCGCGACATCGCCGTTCCCGGCTGCTGGACCCGCCAAAACACCGGCGACCTCCCCCACTACACCAACGTGATCATGCCCTGGCCCCTGCAGCCGCCGGAGGTCCCCGAAGCCAACCCGACCGGCCTCTACCGGCGCCGCTTCAATCTGCCCCCTGAGTGGGCAGGCCGCCAGGTCGTACTCCATGCGGGAGGGGCCGAGAGCCTGCTGGCGGTGTGGTGCAACGGCTCCTTTATTGGCATGGGTAAGGACTCCCGCCTGGCCAGTGAGTTCGATCTCACAGCCTCGCTGCTGCCGGAAGGCAACCAGTTGGCGGTCCTGGTTGCCCGCTACTGCGACCACACCTGGCTGGAAGACCAGGATCACTGGTGGCATGGGGGCCTGCACCGTTCGGTGTATCTGGAGGGGCGCGGCACACCCCACCTCGCTGACGTCACCTGTGTCGCCGACTACGAGCCTGAGGACGGCTCGGGCACCCTCTTGATTTCGGCCGGCGTTGGCGGCGCCGATGCCCCGGCAGAGTGGCAGGCCCGGGTCACCCTGCAAGATGGCGATGGCACCACCATCGGCACCTCGTCAGCGGTCGCCTTCAGCGGCTGGGTCGGCTCCTCAGCCGAGGCTGAGGCGGTGTCGGCGTACGCCTACAAGGGCCCTTTCGCCGCAGTCGACCTCACCTTCGATTCAGTTGATCCCTGGTCGGCTGAGACACCAAGGCTCTACGCCGCCACCGTCGAGCTCCTCTCAGCCGAGGGTGAGGTGATCGAGGCGGTCGCCCAGCGGGTCGGCTTTCGTCGGGTCGAGGTTGGCGCCCGCCAACTCCTCGTCAATGGTGAGCCGATCGTCATTTGCGGCGTCAACCGCCACGATCATCACCCCGATACCGGCAAGGTACAGACCGAAGACGACATCCGAGCTGATCTCGTCACCATGAAGCAGCACAACATCAACGCCGTACGCACCGCCCACTACCCCAACGACCCGGTGCTGCTCGACCTGTGCGACGAGCTCGGCCTCTACGTTGTCGATGAAGCCAACGTCGAGTCCCACGGCCGCTACGCCTCGTTGTGTCACGATGTGCGCTACCACTCGGCCTTCGTCGAGCGGGTTCGGCGCATGGTGCTGCGTGATCGCAATCATGCCTGCATCATTGGTTGGTCGCTGGGTAACGAAGCCGGTCTCGGCCCGGCCCATGCCGCCGCTGCGGCCTGGGTGCGTAGCGTCGACCCGACCCGATTTGTGCAGTACGAGGGCGCCTGCCATCCAACCTGGTCCCAGGAGTACACCTCCGACCCGTGGATCCGACCGGCCACCGCCGAAGAGCGGCTGGTCACGGACATCGTCTGCCCCATGTACCCGTCAATTGCCGCCGTCGAAGAGTGGGGCCAATGGGCGGAGAAGACCGGGCTCGACGATCGCCCCGTCGTGCTGTGTGAATACTCCCACGCCATGGGCAACTCGAACGGCTCCCTGGCCGACTACTGGGCCGCGTTCGAGGCGACACCCGGGGTGCAGGGTGGCTTCGTGTGGGACTGGCGAGACCAGGGCCTACGGGAACACGACGCCAATGGCCGCCAGTACTGGGCCTATGGGGGTCACTTTGGCGACAAGCCAAACGACGCCAACTTCTGCATCAATGGGCTTGTTGGCCCTGATGGCGTTCCCCATCCTGCACTGCGAGAACTCATGTGGCTACACCGTCCGGTTCGAGTCAGCGCCGGTGACCGCCCCGACCGGTTGCAGGTGGAGAACCGCAGGGAGTTCAACGACCTCTCCGATCTGATCGGTCGCTGGCAGATCACTTGCGACGGCGAGGTCACAGCCGAAGGCCACCTGGATTTGCCGTCGCTCGGCCCGGGCCAGCGCCACGAGATCGACCTGTCGCTCGACCTCCCACCACGTGAGACCGATGGGCGACTCGTGCTGAGTTCCACCTTCGCCCTGGCCGAGGCCACCGCCTACGCCCCCCAGGGCCATGTGGTGGCCTGGGACCAGCACGAACTCGCGGTTGTGACCCCTCCTGCCACCCCGGTTGCCTCAACACCGCACACCCTCTCGGGCAGCACCGTCTCACGCAGCACCGTCCCGGACGACAGCCTGGCCGAGATACTCCCGGCGTCCATCGTGGACGGCATACGGGCGTGTGTGTGGCGGGCGCCAACCGACAACGACAATGGCGGTCCCCTACCCGTGGGCAGCGCCGCCACGGATTGGCGGGCTGAGGGCCTGAACCGGTTGCGGTCGGAGGTTCGCGGCGCGACCCGGTCGGGTGACGAACTCATCATCGAACGAGACATCCTGGCCGACGACGTGGTTGGCACCCACAGCACCTCGGTACGCGTCGATGAGAAGGGCCGGATCATGTTTGCCGAGCAGATCAGCCTGCCTGAACGTTGGCTCGACCTCCCGAGGGTGGGCGTCGTGTTCGCCGTCGACCCCGCGCTGGAGACTGTCGAATGGCTTGGGCTTGGCCCGGATGAGACCTACCCCGATCGACGGGCAGCGGCGCTGTTCGGCCGCTGGACGACCACGGTGACTGATCAGTATCACCCCTATGTGGTCCCGCAGGAATACGGGGCCCATGTTGACACCTCTTGGCTCACCCTCACCGATGGGCGAGGTCGGGGGATCCGGATTGCCAGCGATCAGCCATTGATCATCACGGCTCGCCCCCATACCGACGAAGCCCTGGAAGCAGCAACCACACTGGCCGAACTGGAGCCGGCAACGACAATCGAAGTACACGTCGACGTGGCGGTGCGCGGTCTGGGCACCGGGGCCTGCGGGCCCGACACGCTGTCCCGATACCGAGTGGCCGGTGGCAGCCATGCGTGGTCGTGGTGGATGGAGACCATTGACTGAGATGACCACACGAGCCCAAGCCCTTGAACTGTTCCGCCGGGAATTTTCGGACGAGCCCGACGTCGTCGTCCGAGCCCCGGGGCGGGTGAACCTGATCGGTGAGCACACCGATTACAACGACGGTTTTGTCCTTCCTCTGGCCATCGAACAGGCCACCTGGATCGCGGCCCGACGACGAGACGACAGCCTCGCCGTCGTGGCGTCGGAGGGCTACGGCCGAGCCGAGTGGCGCCTACCGGTGAGTGATCGTTCGACCGCGGGCTGGGAAGCCTACGTACGGGCCATGGACTGGGCGCTCGAAGCGAACGAGGTCCCGGTCGCAGGCTGGGAAGGCGCCATCGTGTCGGATGTACCGATCGGGGCCGGGTTGTCGTCGTCGGCCTCGCTCCACGTAGCGGTTGGTACGGCGAAGCGGGCGTTCGGGGCCTCGCTTACCCCGCTTGAGGTTGCCTTCACCGCCCGCCGGGCCGAGAACGACTATCTCGGTGTGCCAACCGGGATCATGGATCAGCTGATCTCGGCCCAGGCTGTCGAGGGCCATGCCCTGCTCATCGATTGTCGGGACCTGTCGACGGTGCCCGTACCTATCCCGTCGGGCACCCGAGTCGTCATTCTCGATACCTCCACCCGGCGCGACCTGGCTGAGTCCCGCTACGCCGACCGTCGGGCATCGTGTGAGCGGGCAGCCGCGGCTCTCGGCGTGTCTTCGCTTCGTGATGCCACGCTGGATGATCTCGACAGTGCCCTTCTCGCTGGTGCCCGCCTTGACCCTGCCCTTCTCGACACTGGCGGCGCTGACACTGGCCGTCTCGATACGGTCGACGCCAACCGGGCCCGCCATGTCATCGCCGAAAACGACCGAACGTTGAGGGCGGCCGAGGCCTTGCAAGCGGGAGATGTTCGTACCTGCGGCCAATTGATGAACGCCAGCCATGTGAGCATGCGCGACCTGTTCGAGATCTCCAGCCCGGCCCTTGACGCCATCGTGGAAGCGGCCCAGAACGCCCCCGGTTGTCTCGGTGCCCGCATGACGGGAGGAGGCTTCGCCGGATGCGCCGTGGCCCTGGTCGAAGAGCAGCCTCTCGATGACTTCTCGCAGACCGTTTCCGCCTCCTACCAGACCTCTGCCGGACTGACCGCCACGGTGTACCCCGCCTCAGCGGCCACCGGTGCATCGTACGAGTACCTCGAACGGCGTTGACCATCGCCGCCGGGCAACCCAACCGGAGCGGCCCACGGAAGGGCACTACCAATGTCGTCTGACACTTCCCAATCACCGAAGACCGACGCCGGGCATGCAGAGCTCGGGTGGGTCGGTCGTGACCGCAATGATTCGGAGATCGTGGCCCGCCGTCAGTATCTCTCGGCCAATGGCGGCATCAGAGGTCTGGAGATCCTCGAGCCCACCGAGATCGAGCGGGCAGTGAAGATCTTCCGGCGTGACGGCTTTGTCGTGGTTGCGAACGCGCTCGACGCCGAGCAGACGGCATTTCTGCGTCAAGGGGTCATCGAGGTGGTGGACGAGATCGTGGCCCTCGACGATGAACGCAGCGGCAACCGTGGTTCCCATCGGTACTCCTTCGGCGGTTCGAGTCTGACCCGCAGCATGCTCCACCGACCCGAGTGGCAGATGCTGGTTGACCTCCCAACCGTGACCCCGATCATCACCACGATCTTCGAATCATCCGACTACATGCTGAGGTCCGCCAGCGGCGACTTCTGCCTGCCGGGAGCGGTGGAGTACCAGCCCCTGCACGCCGACATGCGTGACCGTGTCGACGCCGAAACCACACCGTTCAGCTCGTTTCACGATCCCCGTGGTTTCCTGACGACCCGAGATCTCCCCACCCCCTACGTGGCCGTCAACTTCCTCCCCTTCGACCAGACGGCCCTCAACGGGCCAACCCGTCAGGTCCCGGGCAGTCACCACTCACGGGCCCCGATTCCGACGCTGGAGGAGGAACCAGAGTGGATGCGGCTCAGCACCGTGTGCCCGGCACCGGCGGGCGCCATTCAGATCCGCGACGTGCGAGCCTGGCACGGGGGCACACCGAATCTCTCCGATGAACTGCGAGCGATTCCGAACCTGGAGTTCTATGCCCCCTGGTTCCGCGAACCCATCATTCCCGGCATCTCCTACCGCGATCACCAGGCCCTTTCGGAGCACGCCCAACAGGTCACCCGCTTCAGCGTCATCGACTCCTCCGAAGAGCTGCCTGCCGGCTACTCGCCGACGCGCCGGGCCCGGCGCCAACCCGCATCGTAGGTGTTGGCGGCGCCTCGGGCTGCTACCTCAGGTCAACTCGGCCGACCAAGCGGAGCCCTCCCCCACCTGCGCTCCGTTACCAGGCGTATGTCTCGGGTGCAGGCCCTGGGCCGGGGAAGATCCGATCGAGGCGATCAAGGAAATCAGTGTCGAGCTTGATCTCCACGGCGGCGATGGCGTCGTCGAGCTGCTCCATGGATCGCCAAGTGGGCTCCAGGGTAAGGGCCCCAACCCGTAGGCTTCGCAGGCCGGAATCACCTCGAGTTCAACGGACCGTTCGGTCAGGTTGTAGAGGCTCTGTTCCGAAACCAGGCCGAGGAAGTGCCGATTCGTGGCCCGCTCGTTGCCCTGGGCGATGGCCCAGCCGGGGAAGTTACTGGAGCCGACGCAAGCGATCTTGCCCTGCGCCACCAGGGTTTCCATGGCCTGCCAGACCTCGTCCCACTGGGCGGTTCGATCGATGTGGTGCATCTGGTACACGTCGATGTGATCGGCTTGCAGCCGCCTGAGGCTGGCGTCACAGGCCCGCCGGATGTGGTAGGCGGACAGGCCACGATCATTGGGGGCCGACCACATCGGCTCATACAGCTTGGTGGCCAGCACGATCTGCTCCCGACGGCTGCTGCCCTCGCCAAGCCAGCGGCCGATGATCTCCTCCGTAGCGCCAACTCCGCAGGTTCCGCCGTACTGGTCGGCCATGTCGAAGAAGTTGATACCGGCGGCGACGGCACGATCCATCATCTTGAACACATCCGCTTCGGACGTATTGGGCCCGAAGTTCATCGTCCCGAGGCACAGCTCGCTGATGCGAAGAGCCGTCCGGCCCAATTGTCGGTTTAACTTCACCTATAAACCTCTTTCTACTATACTGCGTCGATCCGGCGGCTACGATGCAGGGCTATGGCGTTGCGATCTCAACCGACTCGGTACTCACACGGCAGGCAAACTGGCGTGCGTTTCGTGTCACGCTCAATCGCCAACGGAGGTCATCGATGACCACGCCGACACCTGGCGCCGATGAGCCGCACCAGATCGTCTTCTACCGAAGCACTGACGGTGATCGCCAGATCCAGGTCCCCTTTAGGGCCGAGAGCTTCTGGTTACCTCAGAGGGCCATCGCCGAGCTGTTCGGGGTCCGGGTCCCGGCGATCAGCAAACACCTTGCCAACATCTTCGAGTCGGGCGAGTTGGATCGTTCGGCAACTGTTTCCAGTTTGGAAACGGTTCGCCAGGAGGGCACTCGGCGGGTCGCTCGCAACTTGGAGCACTACAATCTCGATGCCATCATCGCAGTGGGTTACCGCGTCAACAGCTACCAAGCGACCCAATTCCGGATCTGGGCCACCAAGACCCTCAAAGATTTCATAGTCAAGGGTTTCGTCCTCGACGACGAACGACTCAAACAGGGTGGCCGCTTCGGCCGCGACTACTTCGAGGAACTGCTGGAACGGATCCGAGAGATCCGCGCCAGCGAGCGACGATTCTACCAAAAGATCACCGACAATCTGGCGAGAGTCTGACGGCGAATCAGCTGCATGGACTGCGGCGATGGGCTCCGGGCCATCTGCGGTCGGGTCGAGGCAGGGAGCTCAGCCCAGGTAGATCGAGTCGCCGAGGTAGTGGCCAATCCGCTCTTTTGCGCTTCCAGCCATTGGGAGGTCGTCGACAGTGGCGCTCGGTACCCAAGCAATCTCTGATGCTTCGTCGTTGAGCCGGGCCGCCCCACCAACGATCTCCCCGGTGAAGACAATCGAGAACTCCTGGCGGACCTCGCCGGTGGATGTGTACTCGACCAGGTGCGCCGGGTCGGTGTAGATCCCCGACAGCCCGCTGATCTCGACGTCGTAGCCGGTCTCTTCTTTGGCCTCGCGCACAGCGGTGTCGGTTATCGCCTCGCCCAGTTCCATGGCCCCACCGGGCAAGGCGTAGTTGCCGCTGCCGGTTTGGCGAATCATCAAGATACGCCCATCGTCGTCCTCGACAATGACGTTGGCCGTCGGAGCGAGGCTGTTCGCCTGCGGGGCATCGGAATCGTCAAACCAGTCGACACGAGTTGTCATCCACTCAAGATACGCGCTCGCATCGCTGTCGGTGGCGTCCACCGTGTAGCCAACCAAGCTGGCCGGCGACAAGCGTCCTGAGCTGAGGTAGCTAGGGACGTCGAACCGAGATCCCCTCTCGGGCGACGGCCCAGAACCACGACAGTTAGACCTGTGGCTGATCCCAGGTGATCAACTCAAAGTCCAACAACTCCACTCGCCCCGAACTTCACCGGTACCCGACAACCGCATACCGATAGCCGGCAAGCGCACCAAAATCAGCGAAACGAGCATCAGGCAACTCGCTAAGGGCCCGCCACACATTAAGTCGGACGCTCAGCCGAGCGTCACCGCAGGTCAGCGGCTAATGGCAGCGACGAATCGCGCGACTTAAGTCGCGGCGGGCCCTACCCACGGATCAAGCGCGTCCCATGCCATCAAAAAGCGCGCCAACGCCCACGGCATCTCATCCCGCTCGAAGACCTCAACCGAAGACACCCTCGTGCGAGCGGACTCGCTGCTCACAGAATCCCAGAACTGAGGACCCGGGTAGACGACCAGATCCGACACCAATTCAGCGATCAGCTGGCTTCGTCCAGGACTGCCCTCTTCGTAGAGATGCGCCGGAGGGCACGTTCCTTGAACGCCTGCCCCCTTGGCGTCCCGTCCAGCCATTCACGGGCCTCCGACCTCGCCTCGGCCAAGTCGGTCTCACTCAGTTGAGCACCGAGATCTATGCCCTGGAGGCGAGCCTCGTGGATGCGGGTGGCCCAGTCACTCATGACCTTTACCTTAGTCCATGGACAGGTTGGTCAACCTCAACACAGCGCAGACCGATGCAGGTTTGCATCTGGGCCACTTTGGCCAAAAGAGCGCAGGGCGGGCAGCTGACCCGGCGACCCTCACTCGCCCAGGTGAGCCGCCAGCCCGTCCGCTCCGGGGTAGTCGTCCACCCGGAGGACTTGCGTGGAGCTAAGGAGAATTGAACTCCTGACCTCTTCCATGCCATGGAAGCGCTCTACCAACTGAGCTATAGCCCCGAGGGGAACCCTGAGCTTAGCAAGCACGGCCGCCGGTCCACACCAAAATCTGGAGGTAAGATCGCCCGATGGAGGGTCCCCCACCAGCTCAGGCGATCACGTAGACTGACCGAGTCAGTGGAGTGCGGCTTGAGGTGGAGAGGTGGGCATGGCGCGCCGTGCTTCTGATCGTACATCCAGCGGCTTGACCGACCGAGAGTTCTACGCAGACCTGTGGGGGGTGAAGAGTCGGGCCGCCCGCACCCGTGACGCCTGGAGCGATGTGCACAAGCGGTCGGGGCTGCTGCTCTTGTTCGCCACCGCCGCCTTGGCTGTCTACGCCCTCATCACCACCCTCATCGGCGGCTCGCCCGACTCAGAGTTGCCCACTGGCGAGGATGACCCCACTGAGCTGCGCTCAACAGTCGGTTCCGAGATCGCCGTGTCCGGCACGCCCACGGAACTGGTGGCAGGTGACCCGCTTGGCCCCACCCAGTCGAGAGGTCCTCAGGATGGCGCAACCATTGCCGAAAGTGGTGCCAGCAACACACCGTCGAGACCGGCGACCTCCGTCCCGATCCCGGTCATCTTCGACACCGACGCCGTCAATGGAGTCGAGGACACCCTGGCACTGGCCATGCTCCACACCTACGCTTCAATGGGCACCGTGAACCTCCTGGCCGTCACCATCAGTCAGGCGGACCCCAGCGCCGCCCCCTATATCGATGCCATCGACAGCTACTACGGCGCCCCAGACGTGCCGATCGGTGTCATCCGAGACGGTGGCTACACCAGTGATGTCAGCTACTTCCACCGCCAGATCGCGGCCGACACCTACCGCTTCCCCCACGATCTGACCGACGGCGCCCAGGCCGAGGACGCAACCGCCCTGCTCCGCCGCCAGCTGGCGGCCCAGCCCGACGGCAGCGTCGTCGTGGTCGCCGTTGGTTTCTCCACCAACCTGGTGCGGCTCCTCGACTCCCCACCCGACGGCTTCTCCGAGCTGAACGGCACGGACCTCGTGGCCCGCAAGGTCCGTCTACTGGCCAACACCGCCGGCGAGTTCAGTCGCCGTCAGCCCGAGTTCCACGTCGCCAAGGACCCCCGCTCGGCCGAAGAGCTGTTCAAGCGTTGGCCAACGACCATCGTTACCAGCCAGTGGCAGGTGGGAGCCGATCTCCCGTTCCCTGGCGAGGCGCTGTCGACCATGCCCGCCGAACCAGCCAATCCAGTGTTGGAAGCGTTCGCCCTCCATGGCAACAACGCCCTGCAGGTCGGTTTCCCCTACCACCAGCCTGCCTTCGACTCGACCGCCATGCTCTACGCCATCGAACCCGAGGCCGACTATTTCACCGTCGGCGAACCGGGCGCGATCACCGTCGACCGCCGAGCGCTGACCACCTTCACCCCCGGAGGTCATAGCCGCCATTACCTCCTCCAGGCCCCATCCACTGCGGCCGACACCAAACGCACGATCGATCGCATCGTGACCCTGGTTACCGGAGCCTCGTCCGACCCCAGCTAGACACACCACCGGGCAACCATCGCCCGAAATACAATCAGGCGGCGACCAGGTAGTCGTTACCCTTGGGCATGGCCGAGAGCCCCGACCACGTGGCACTGCGCTACGAACCAGCCCAGATTGAGCCCCGTTGGCAGCAACGCTGGTTCGATGAGGGGACCTACAAGGTCGATAACGACGACCCCGCGACCCCTACTACGTGCTGTCGATGTACCCGCATCCCAGCGGCCCAGCCCACCAGGGGCACGCCCGCAACTACACCTTTGGCGATCTACTCACCCGCTACCGGACCATGCACGGCGACGCCGTGCTCGCCCCCATCGGCTTCGACAGCTTCGGCCTGCCGGCGGAGAATGCCGCCATCGACGCCGATACCCACCGCTTCATCGGTCGCATCACCGACACCTAGGAGCGGTGGTCCTATCACACCGCCGTTGCCAGCTTCATGGCCTTCACCAATCAGCTCTACCACTACGCGCAGAGCAACGACGGCCCCCACGAAGAGGTGATCGTGAACGCCATCGACAGCCTGCTGCTGGCCATGGCCCCCGCCGTGCCCCACATCAGCGCCGAATTGTGGTGGTATCGCCACGACGGGTGAGCACATCCACATCCGGCATTGGCCGAAAGCCGACGAGTCGAAGTTGACGCCAGCGACGTTGACGATGGTGGTTCAGGTCGATGGCAAGCTCCGCGACCGGATCGAGGTCGACACCACCATCAGCGACGACGACGCACAAACGGTGGCCTTGGCCTCGCCAGCGGTGCAGACCCAGCTCGACGGTGCCGAACCCCACCGGGTCATTGTCCGCGCCCCCCAAGCTGGTAAACGTCGTTCGGGGCTAGCGCCCCTCGCCTACGGAGTTTCGCCTGCGGCAAATCGTCCCAAACCCACCGTCCGGGGCTGGAACTCAGGCGACGTCACTGAGGCGGGGGACGTCCTTCCACAGACGTTCCAGGTCGTAGTAGTGGCGTGACTCGGCGCTGAACACGTGAACCACGAACGCTCCGAAGTCCATCAGCACCCAGTTCATTGAGTCCTTGCCTTCGATCCTGAGCGGCTTTGGGCCCCCGGCTCTGGTCAGCTTCTCCTCGACCTCGTCGACGATGGCCCTGACCTGACGGGGATTGGCCCCCGAGGTGACGACAAACCAATCGGTGATGCCCATGATCTCACCGACGAAGAAGGCCTCGGTGTCCTGGCCGAGTCTGTCGTCGGCGGCATCAACCACGACTCGAATCAGTTGCAACAGCTCTTCGTCCTGCAGTGCGGGCTCCTCAACACGATGGTCAAACCACTGAACCAGCCGCCGTCAGCGGCTGGCGATGAAGTCGGCACCGATGAGCAGCGTTACCACTGCATCAACGTCAACGTCATCATCTTGAACAGTAGTCGCCCCCGTCAACAACGCAAGCTCACCTATGCCAGGGTCGTCGAGTCCGTTCGGCACCACCAGATGGGTCAGGCCACCGTCAAACTCGGGGGCATTGCCGATTTCCACCACTTCGGAGCCGGTTGATGCCACTTCGGCCGCGATGGCGGTGAGATCGGCAACCCCGGTGCGGTCGATCACCCTCACCTGCAATCGGTCGCCTGGGTGTGCCCCCGCGGGCACCGCAACCACGTCACGCACCAGAGCCTCCGTCGCCTCCAGGTCGAGCAGAGGGGCGTCCCGCTCTCCCAGGAGGGGAAGATCCACGACACGAGCCGACGAGCCGACGACCGCGTCGATGGCGGCCAGCAGCGGATCGGCCGAGTCAGGTGATTGGCTCTCGGGGGGATCGGCCAGCAGAGCCGACCAGAACAGCCGACGGCGGAACAACAACGTCACCGGATCGGCGCCGGGAGCGGTGCGGCCCAGGAACAGCGCCGCGTTGTCACCACCAACCAGCATCGGTCCCACCGACAGCAGTGGCTGGCCCAGTTCGTCGAGAACCGGATCAGGGTTGGCCACCTCATAGGTCTTATCACCCAATATTGCGGACCACCGCAACGTGTCGACGTGCTCGATGGCGTTGACCCGAAGCCTCAGGGCTCCGCTGAGAGCAGCCACTGCGTCGGCGGGAAGACGGGCCGACAGCGGCTCACCATCGACGAGTACGGCCCCCGGAACCAGGATGATGGTGCCCCCCATCCCACCGCTGACGGTGCCGGCCAGCAAGCCGATCCCGGTGATCTCACCACGGTCGGTTTCCACCACCGCGGTCAGTGGGCTGGGGTCGACCAGGGCGCGCCAGCCGGGATCATGTTCGTTCGGTTGCTCAACGAAACGACCGGCACGTGAATCCAGCAACGCGTGATACCCGGCGATGGCCAAGAAGGGAATGGACATCGCCAAAGTTAGCTCTGCTGCGACAAACAGAGCCATCATTCGGCGGCGTTTCGTGAGAAGGACAGAAGGCCAACTCAAGAATTCCGACGATAGAGCCCCCAGCCGTTCAAAAGTCGGATCACCTTGCCGGAACAGAGGTGACGAACTGATCTCTCAGCACCGACCATCGCTCGGATCCCACTACTGGAGAGGTCTACCGACGGAATGGACACCGTCAGGCAATTCCACCCGGAGGGTGGACCAGAGACCACACCTGCCCGGTTGACAACTACAAATCGGTACCCGGATCGAAGTTCATCAGCCCGATGCCAGGTGTCGAGACCAGCCGCTGCATCGGCCCCAACGATCAGTAGCCATTCAACATCGGGCTCTTGGCGCTGCAGTACTTCCAGGGTTGCAATGCTGTAACTCGGCCCACCTATTTCCAGCTCGACCGCCGATGCCGTCACCCCGTTGAGGCCATCGACGGCGGCCTCAACCATGGCCAGCCGCCGCTCGGGCGTGGTGACCTCCCGCAGAGGTGTCTTCTGCCACGGATGGTTACTGACGACGAGACGCACCTCATCGAGCTCCAACTGATCGAGGACCTGGTCGGCAACAATGAGGTGTCCGACGTGCGGTGGATCGAACGTGCCCCCCAGCAGGCCAACCCGACGCTTGGCGGCTTCGCCGCGGTTCTCACTCAACCTGCCTCCTCTTAACCGACCTTCAGCCGGACTGGAGACACTGTGACACACGCAACGCGGACCGAACCCAGGCTGACCCCCCACACCCGAACAAATTCGTGTATTGTTCTCCAGCCCCCCAATATCGGCCCAAATACCGGAAATATGAAGAAATCGGGCTAAAAGTGACGCAAGTCACTGTACTAGAGGAATGGTTCGTACTAGACAGAGGTTTTGGACCTGTAGCGCCCAGACCCGCCCGGGACGTACTCATATCGGTTCCCCCGGAAAACCCCGGAACAGCAAGCCTACCAGGTGCCCCCACTGATAGGGAAAACTTCCTTGTCCATCCCCCCGCAAGCAAGCCAATTAAAGAAGCACGCCCATGAGTGATTCCGTAGGACAGTACCTAAACGAGATCGGCCTTGTCCCTCTCCTAACAGCTGACGAGGAGCGTGAGCTCAGTCAAATCATCGAGAAGGGCCGTGAGGCCCAGGAGCAAATCGACGCCGGCGAGACAAACATCGCCAACAAGCGCGCCGTACGCAAGGCTGCCCAGGCCAAGGATCGATTCATCCGAGCCAACCTCCGCCTTGTTGTGAGCGTGGCCCGCCGTTACCCCCTCCCTCCGTCCATGGAGCTTCTGGACCTCATTCAAGAGGGCAATCTCGGCCTTGAGCACGCCGTCGACAAGTTCGACTGGCGCAAAGGTTTCAAGTTCTCCACCTATGCCACCTTCTGGATCCGCCAGGCCATCGGCCGGGCCCTCGATCAGAAGGCAAGCCTTGTTCGCCTTCCCGGCGATCGTTCGGCCAGCCTTCGGGCTGCCCTCCGTCAGGTTTCAGGCGACGGTGACGAACTCGACGACGAGCACGCCCGGCTCCATCGCCTCACCACCCCCACCTCGCTTGATCGCACCATCGGTGACGACGATTCCAACGAACTGGTCGACCTCCTCCCCGACGCCACCCCCGGGCCCGAGTTCGAGGTCATGGCCAAGGCCGAGGAGACCATGGTCACCGGCCTACTCGATGTGCTCGACCCTCGAGCCAAGTACGCCGTTGAGCAGCGTTTTGGTCTCAACGACGGCCGTAAGCGCAGCTACCGCGAGGTCGGCGAAGAGCTCGGCGTGACCGCCGAAGCCGCCCGACGCCTGGTGAAGCGGGCCGTAAGTGCCGTGCGCGACCAGGCTGGCGACGTCATGAGTGACTTCGACGCAGCCTGAGCAACTGAAGAGCAACACCTTTTCTTGAACGACGAAGGTCGCCTGCGGGCGGCCTTTGTCGCGTCAGTGGACTTGGCCAGCCGGATTCGACCCGATCAATGACGTGGTTCACAAGTAACTACGTTGTGCGCGGTAACATTTTGGCCGACACTGGGCAGGTGGTAAACGAGCGCGGCGCAACAGAATCCAGTTCCAATCCTTCCTCAACCTCCTGGGATCCAGGAACCTGGCGTTCCTCTCCAGCTGCCCATCAGCCAACCTGGCCCGATGGAGCCAAGTTGGAGCAGGTGGAGAAGGAGCTTTCGACCCTCCCTCCGCTGGTGTTTGCGGGCGAAGCCCGGGAGCTTCGCAACCGTTTGGCCGCAGTGGCCCGTGGCGAGGCCTTCCTGCTCCAGGCCGGTGACTGCGCGGAGTCCTTCGACGGGTTCAAGGCCGACGCCATACGAGACAAGCTGCAGGTGATCCTGCAGATGGCCGTCATCCTCACGTACTCCTCGGGCGTGCCAGCGGTGAAGGTTGGCCGTATCGCAGGCCAGTTCGCCAAACCCCGGTCGAGCCCCACCGAGACCGTCGACGGCACCGAGCTGCCTTCGTTCCTTGGGCACATGGTCAACGATGTCCCGTTCTCCGCTGGTGACCGGACCCCCGAAGCCGACCGCCTGCTGCGGGCCTACCAGCAGTCGGCGTCGACGCTAAACCTGCTCCGGGCCTTCACCAAGGGTGGCTTCGCCGACCTCAATCGGGTGCACGCCTGGAACCAGGAGTTCGTCACCAGCTCGGCCGAGGGCCAACGCTACGAGCAACTCGCTTCCGAGATCGACCGGGCCCTGCGCTTCATGGAGGCCGCCGGGATCTCCTCGCAGCATCCCGAGATCCACGAGGCCGACTTCTACACCAGCCACGAAGCGCTGATCCTCCAGTACGAAGAGGCCCTCACCCGCCGTGACAGCCTCACCGGCGATTGGTACGACTGCTCCGCTCACATGCTCTGGATAGGCGAACGCACCCGCCAGCTCGACGGGGCCCATGTCGAGTTTCTACGTGGCGTGCAGAACCCCCTTGGCTGCAAGATCGGACCGAACGCCACCCCGGAAGAGGTCGTCGAGATCTGCGAAGCCCTCGACCCCAACCGTGAAGAAGGCCGCCTCACCCTCATCTCCCGCATGGGGGCCGACACCGTCGGCGAGCGACTCCCGCCGCTGCTGCGCGCCGTCCGCGATTCTGGCCATCCGGTGGTGTGGGCCTGCGACCCGATGCACGGCAACACCTTCACCTCCGAGTCGGGTCACAAGACCCGCCATCTCGACTCGGTCGTCAACGAGGTAGCCGCCTTTTTCAAAGCTCACCGCGAGGTCGGCACCTGGCCTGGCGGCATCCACATCGAACTCACCGGCGAAGACGTCACCGAGTGCCTTGGTGGCGGCGATCCGGTTGAAAACGCCGACCTGGGCAAACGCTACGAGACCATGTGCGATCCCCGCCTCAACGCCCGCCAAAGCCTCGACCTCGCCTTCCGCACCGCCGAACTGCTGCAGAACACCTAGGCCATCGATGTAGGTGTGGGCCGCGGTGCGGCCAACACCCTGGCACGAGCGCTGACACTCCCGCGGGAGTGTTCAACCAGGTCTGCCAAGCAGGACCCGTCGCTCGATCCTTGAAACTCGAACATCCCAGTCCAAATTTTCAAGACCAAGGCACGCGCCCACGGACGTTTCAGCTCCGCCGAAACTCCAGGTGCCGGGCGAAGCCCGGCACACGCTTACACCAGGGTGTCGACGAACTTCTCGAGTTGGCGGAGGTTGCGGACCTCAAAGGTGCCGTCGCAATGGGCCCCGTAGTCGCCGACGATGGAGTCGCCGGTGTCCCAGTAGGCCTTGGGCTCGGGGTTCAACCAGAACAGCTTGCGGGCCCGGTGCTGGATCTCCTTGGCGATCCAGGCCTGCGAGGCGTGGTAGTTGTTGCGGGCGTCACCCAGGATCAGCACCGTCGTCTTGGGCCCGATCTCCTTGCCGTAATTCTCCCAGAAGACTTCCAGGGCGTGGCCGTAGTCGGAGTGACCGTCGACCCAGACCACGTCGGCCTCGGTGTTGACCCGGTGGATGGCCTGGGTGATGTCGTCGACGCCTTCGAAGTAGTCGGTCACCTCGTCGAGTCCGTCGATGAACACAAACGCCCGCACCCGACTGAACTGACTGGAAATGGCGTACACCAGATGCAAAGTGAAGCGGGCGAAGGCCGCCACCGAGCCGGAGATGTCGGCGATCACGAAGATCTCCGGCTTACCCGGCTTGGGATGACGGAACCGTGGGTCGGCGGGTACCCCGCCGTAGCTCAGTGATTGACGAACCGTGCGACGGAAGTCGAGCGGGCCCTTGCGCTTGTGACGCCGTTTGCGGGCCAATCGGGCAGCCAGCTTGCGGGTCAGGGGGTAAATGGCGCGCCGTAGGGCCGTCATCTCCTCCCGGGAGGCGTGCATGAAATCGACATCTTCGGGCAGCGGCTTGCGCAGGGTCTTGGCCATGGCCTCGGCCCCCCGGTCAGCCACCAATCGACGCCGGATCTCGGCCTCGATCTCCTTGCGCATCTTGTCGATGCGGTCGTTGAACTCATCCTTCTCCAGACGTTCCTCGAAGGGGGTGAGCCCGTCGGGGGCACTCTCCTTGGCCTGCTCCATGAGCCGTTCGAGGATGCCGTCGAGATCAAGATTGCGCAGCGTGCGGTACAGATAGTAGGTACCACCAACCGGTCGGCCCGGCTCCATGCCCGCGAAACGCTTGACGGCCTGGCGGGCGATGGCCCGCATCAGCATGTCGTCGCCCTTCAGCAACGCCTGGTACAGCAGCTCGGCCAGTTCCTCCGGGCTGAGGCCCTCGCCACCGCCGCCCTGGCCGTCGCCCTGAGCGCCCTCTTCGCCCTCCTGCTCGTCGAAGTCCATGTCGCCGAAGGGGTCATTGTCGTCACCGTCGAGGGAGTACTCCTGGCCCCGCAGCGAGAAGTAGACCTCGAATAGCGTCTCGAACGTCTTCCAGTGGGAGTTGTTCTTGACCATGGTTGCGGCCAAGGCGTACTTGAACGCCACCCGATCCTCGAGGGGGATGTGACGCACCGCCTCGGCGGCGTCGATGTTCTCCGAAAGCGACACCGGCAACCCGGCGGTGCGCAGTTCGTGCACAAAGCCTTCGAGCAGGTCAAACAGCGGTTTGTCGGAGCTGGCCTCGCCTTTTTCCAGCGTGGTCATGGCATGAACCTCTCGGCCGAATTCAATGGGTGGGCGCGGTCAGGGCGGTGGGCACGGTCAGGACGACGGGCTGTCGAACACGGCGCTGGAGTTCGAGCTGAACTCCTTGATGGCCTTTT
>Ga0316192_10000574_pt1 | contig 26916 bp, 20 predicted proteins | sample MerIslwburrow_MG_FD_204931 | JGI IMG/M metagenome (GOLD analysis project Ga0316192, IMG submission 204931) | Coastal sediment microbial communities from Maine, United States - Merrow Island worm burrow | ecosystem: Environmental > Aquatic > Marine > Coastal > Sediment | place: USA: Maine...
GAAGAAACTTCGCAACGTGCTCTATGGCAACAAGGTTCAAGCCTTCTCTTCTATAAGATCTTATTTTCAAATAAACCAAAAAAGGATTTATTGGACTTTTTCAATGTACAAGCTGTTCATCAGTTTTCATACGGTAGACAAGCATTTCCGACATATTTATGACTCTGTTTATTAAGTCCATTTTTGAGGATTTTGGCAACGTAGATATTGAAGTTAGATGCTGTAATTTGTTCAAAAAGTTATTAAATCAACAGACTCATTTATGAAAAACTGGAAGTCAACACTCGCAGCGGCGCCGTCGCCAAAGCGCTGCGGCAGTGCCTTCTGTAACGCCCCCTTATCGCTGACTCCAATCACGCCTTCCTGGCAGTCGAATACACAAACATCCCTAATTTTGCGATCCTTGAATCACCTTCTTCCAGCCGTTTGAGAAATTAAACCGCAATCTTTCTTGCAAGCTAAAAATCGATTCTTGTATCAGAAATTATCATGGGGCGATCAGGTGATTTTTCATTAGACTGTTGTTGTGACACTTGAAGAAAGCGTCGCTCATTTCAGTGAAAAATCGCGCGTTTGCGTGATTGCAGAATGTACGCGAAAGCAATATTTTTTAAAAAAGCAATTGGCAAGAACCTCATACTCACAACCAGGAGGACGGAATCGTGAAGAGAATCCTTCTCGTACTATATTTAGCGCTTTTTTCTGGCGATGTCGCATTTTCACAGCCAGGAACAAGCAGCGCCCTATGTACTGCAAGTGGCCAGCAGGATTATCCTGCGCTCACCCATGACGGCTTTGGCAACATAATTGTCGTCTGGCATGATCGGCGCGACGGCGACTCGAGCGGCGGCACAGATCTCTATGCGCAAAAGCTCAATCTTTTCGGTGAAATACTGTGGCAGACGGATGGCGTCCCCGTTTGTACGGAGCCAAGCAACCAGGGTGGACAGTTCACTGCAGATGGGCTGTTCGCCAGCGGCGTCGGCGCCGTGCAGATCGCGCCGGATGGCAGCGGCGGAGCCATTATTGCTTGGCGCGATGATCGTAACGGGGCGTTGAACGGTGATATTTTTGCACAGAGAGTTTACTCCAACGGCCAGACGGCCTGGAACTCTGCCGGCGTTCCCGTGTGTACGGCAGCAAATGATCAAACATACCTCCGCATGATAAGCGACGGCGCCGGTGGCGCGATTATTACCTGGGAGGATTTCCGCCTGGGTAATTCTGTTGATATCTATGCCCAGCGCATTGATGGCCGCGGCCGCATTCAGTGGCAAACGGACGGCGTCGCAGTGTGCTCTGCTAATGACGCCCAGCGCGGCCCACAAATTGTAACCGATGCACAAGGCGGAGCCATCGTCGCGTGGATCGATTTGCGCCACCCGATACTGCCTCCGCAATATGATGTTTACGCCCAACGCATATCGTCTGCCGGCGCCACGCAATGGGCCTCCAACGGTGCGCCCATCTGCACAGCGCGCGACGACCAATACTTGAATTTTCAAGCCAGCATGGTAGCGGACGGTTCCGGCGGCGCCATCATCGCGTGGCATGACGAACGCGCCGGCGGCTTCGGTTTCCAGGATATCTATGCCCAACGCGTCGATGATCAGGGCGCAACCTTGTGGCAGGACAATGGCGCGCCTGTATGCACTGCGCCGGGCCAACAGGCCAATCCGGTCATCGCGGCAGATGGCGGCGGCGGCGCGTTCATTGTCTGGCCCGACCTGCGCGACCATTCGTTCGAATTGCACGGCTACATCCAGCGCCTTGACGAATCGGGGCAAGCACGGTTTTCGCAGAATGGCCTGCTGGTTTCCGGAACGCCGACCCAATTTCCGCTTGCCATTTCCACAACGCCTGGCAATGCCGCAGCACTTTGGCTGGATGCGCGTGAGGCGGATAAAAATATTTACGCCCAGACCTACGACTCGACCGGAGCGACGGCATTTCCACCGGGAGGGGAGCGTTTTGCCGGTGGAGAGAATACAGAACTTGCCGTTGTAGCGGCCCACGTCACAGATGGTGCTTTTGTGGCAAGCTGGCAGGACCTGCGCAATGTCAGTGACTGGGATATCTATGCCGCCGTGGGTAGTCCGCTTCCCATCGGCGAGTCGCCAATTGCTGTATCCGATCGTTTTGTGGATAGCGGGCCAGAACCAAAATTTTTGCCAATACTCAGAAACGACGTCTTGCCCACCGGGCAGGAAGTGCAGATCACGATTACAACGCCTCCGAAGCACGGCACAATTCTCTCAATAGAAGAAGACGGGATCTGGTATCAGACAGATAGGGAAGTTGTTGATGAATTTGGTTATGAGCTCACAGTTGCGCGTCAGCAGAGCAGTACTGATGAGTTTGTCCGAGGTGACGCGACGGTTTCACGCCAGAGCGGCAGCATAATCATCCAGGCATTTCTGTGCGTGTGCCAACTCGTGGCCGAATGCGCGAGTGAAGAACTGAATATTCTGCAGATGCTTGCTCAATCTGCACCGTCCCGTCCTTATGCGGCGGACGCTGACTCCCTCGAGCTGGATTTGCTCCTTCGCGCCCGTGATGAGATTCTGGGCGTAACATCTATTGGCGGCCAGCTTGTGCAAACTTTCATGTTCAATTCGCCTGAAATCCTGCAGGTACTGGTGATCGATCGACCTGACTTGCTTAACCAGACACTTACCACCCTTGAAATGCTGCAGGAGCCTGCTCGCAGCCTGCTCGATGGCGACGGCAGCGAACTCCTTCCCCAGGCTTTGATAGATACAATACAGAACCTGCTGATCAGTCTCGGTGGCTCGCTCAGCGATGAACTTGGCCAAGAGTTGCAGCAGACATTAGCTCCGCTCGGCAATTTGGATGATTACGCCGGCATGACGGTTGGCCAAGCCGCCGCTTCAGCTTTTGATTATCCCACAAAGGTGACTGAAGATAACCCAAGCGCTCCCGCCCGGTTCGAATTGTCGCCAAACTACCCCAATCCCTTTAATCCGTCAACGACAATCAGTTACAGGGTGCAACATGCTGCGCGCGTCAAATTGTTGGTTTACGACATTTTGGGCAGACAGGTGGCGACGCTTGTGAATGAACGACAGGTCCCGGGAGAATACTCCGTCTCGTTTATGGCGGACGGCTTGTCAAGCGGGGTCTATTTTGCTCGTCTGCAATCAGGTAAACGTCTGCTACAACGCAAAATGTTATTGCTGCGCTGAACGACAAGCGCCTCTGAGAAATCGAACGAAGTCGCTTCATTATGAACATAGGAAACCGGAGGATCTGCTATGGTCAGGCAAAGTCTCGATGGCGTCGTCTTTTCTGATTGCCACTATTTGTCCGGTTCAACGGAAACAAACAATGCTGTTTAATTTCTTATTTTGGAGTATTTTGCTATGAAAGGCATACTGAACATTTATTTGCGCTTGATGGCGATTCTACTACTATTTTCCTGTGGCGACAAACAGCCAACCAGCCCCGGAAACGTTGTACCCACAGGCACCGAGATGCGTGTGGAGAGTTACAAACTGCCGGCTGGAGAAACTCAGACGTTTCCAGCGGGCTTTGAGATTATTTCGAAAAAAGGCGTTAATATTGCCGGTACTATTCTGGTGGCGCCTTCCCGGGCAGGGGATTTTACTGTTACAGCTGAGAGCGGCGACATAGAGATTTCCGGAGTGATACAGGTACAGCCAAGCGCTTCGGAAAGCGCGGCAAAACCATCGCGAAGTCTGGCAAAGTCCGGGACTGCCGGCGCTGACGGTGCATCCATAACCATTCGGGCGAACGCCGGCAACCTCGCTATCAGCTCCCTGGGCACCTGGGCGGCTGGCGATGGCGAAGAGGTCAATCAGACGATCGTAGTCGGAGCGACGTCCGATCCGTTTGTTGCGGGCAACAATGGCGGCAACGGCGGTTATGTGATTCTGATGGCGCCGCAGGGTGAGGTAAGACTGCCGACCGGGCGCGGCCCAAATGCAAAACCGATTTTTAAGGTGGGCAGCGGCGGAGGCGGCGGAGACGTAATCGTCGATAGAATGCGCTTCGATACCGAGTTGGATGAGGTGCGGTTTGTTGGCGGAAGAGGCGGTCGGTCGGGGCAGATAATCGTTGTCTCTCAAAAACTCACAGGAGCCGTTCTCTTAATAGATCTTCTCGCAAAGCAGGAAAGTGAGTTATTTGAAGGCGGATTCGGTGGAGACGGTGGCAGCGCTTTGTGGGACAATAGCGCCGACGGCGTGATTGAGGGCGCTACAGCAAGACTCGAAACAACCTATCCGCTCAGGATTATCAGTTTGGCTGGAGGAGCAGGCGGTCTCGGCATATCCGGCGGCGGCTATGGCGGCGACGCCGGATATTGGGCCAACCGGGTGATCAACGACGTGGGCGATGCTGTAGCGGCTGTTGCGCTCAAACCCGGAGATGGCGGGCACGTGTTACCTGCTGTTGTGAAGAGCGACGGCAGTGCGCACCAACTGCAATTTGCGCTTCATTGGGTCAAGGCCGGCGACGCTGGCGTGGCGATGGGTTTTGGCAACAATGGTTGGGATGGCGGTTATGGCGACGATGGTCAATTATACCGGCATGGCGCGGATGGCGGGGATGTAACGGTGCTGCCAGCGAACGGTGGCAGCGTCCTGAAAAACGTCGCTGCAATTAAGGCTGATGCCGGCGACGGCAACAACGGCACATTTGCACAGACCGAAATAATAACTCGCTATAAAATCAGGGGCAGCGCTTCCTATCTTGACTTTCCGTTTGGCGTCGTTGCGGGCTTTGGTGGCGACGGCTGGGATGGTTGCGGGAACTCCGCGCCCGGCGGTAACGGTGGAGCGGCAGGCGCCATTTCTCTCAGCACGGGAAACGGGGGAAACGTCGAGACTGATATACCTGACGCCTCCCGAGCCGGAAGCGGTGGCAACGGATGGACCATCAGCCTGGGTTTTCCGGGCAAGGGTGGAAAGGGACTTCCCGCAGGCAGGGGCGGCTGTCTTGTCGAACCGGAGCTTCTTTTTGGAGCCGGAGGCAGTAATGGTACGCTACAAGGCTCTGAAGGCGCATTGCTCGGCGCCGACCTCAACCATGACCGCTGCGACGATGACGGGGCCGCATGTACAAATTCCTGCAAAGCGGTCGGGGCCGTGGCAACGCACTATTACAAATCCACGGTGCCTGTCGTCGATTCGCGAAACGTCGTAACAGGCGAGCTCCAATGGGGCGATGAGATTTTCATTTACAATCTTACTGCCAGAGTCGTCGAACGAAACCAGCCCAGCAATAGTGTAAGTCGATTTGAGTATGTGCATTCAACGGAGCATACTTACAAGTCAGGCTTTGAAATTGTCGACAACGGCACCACGCTGGTCTATCTGGACACGACCGTTCATTTGGATACCACATACATAGGTGCAAGTCACCAACTCTATTTTCCCGGCTATATTGGCAATTATATTTACGGCCTTCTGCGCACACCCAGTTGTGATAACAACGGCAACTTGCAGTGGCCGGGCGATGGCATGTTTCAGATGACTTGGGAATCCCCTATCAGCGGTAATATGCCGATTCGCACCGAGGAATGGCAGCTGACGGGTTGCGCTAATTTTAATATGGAAAACGATGAAATCGATCGCAGCGGCATAAAATGCTGCCCGTCTTCGCACCCCACGTTCTTGTATGCGGTTTGCAACAGCAATTAGGGTCTGGCCAAAACTCGTTTAATCTTGCAGGGCGCCGCGCCTGTGGCGCACAACATGCGACCTACATTTCTAAAATGAATCCGTAAGCGGCATTTTTTGCATTCCGGATTAATTTTTCTATGAATTCCATTGACTTTTTCTATGAATATCCAGCTGGCAGTGGAGTTTGGATGGACTCAACTCGTTGACAAAGGGTCAAAAGGCTCTGTTGCCGTCCCTGCCTGCGATTGTGTTTTGACTTGCTCAATCCGGTTTCGCTGACAGAACGTTGCTTGTAATTTTCGTGAACCTGAACTGCCGTCAAGAGTCGTGCAATAACAGGCATAAATATACTCAGGAACCAGCTCGGTCTCACCAAAATACTCAACCGTTTTGAAACCTTTCAAAGTCCTGATGGCTTTAAGTAACCTGGTTTTCTGCCAGTTCTTTGCTCTGTATTCAAATGCACACCACGCCATATTCGGGTTGGCTTTATCGATAGTCCATGCCTGACTTCCCAACAATTCCTTCAAATGAAACCGTCGTTGGCAAAGACGCAGCCGTTTGTTTGACAAACTCACAAATTCCGTTCGACGTATAGGCGGAACCCGTGCGAAACCAGGTATTGGCAACGAGTTTCATTTCACTGCAAAAAACCAACAAAGGGTGATAGCTCCGGGCGCCCTTCTTCTGGCTGTTGTAAACTTTGTCGCATTGTGCATCACGCTTGGGAAAAGGGAATTCAATTGTTCTCCGAGCTTGAACTTGTTCGTTATTTGTCGCATCAGAGGCGATAGACCTGCGTAAGCAGTCAATTGTTTGCCTGTAAATGAGTGTTTGACGATTTCACTTTTGAATTGAGATGTTTTTTTTGTACTCTGCATCGGAAAAGTACTCATTTTTTGTTTATAATTGAGGATTCAAGTACCTAAGTATAAACACTTTGAAGCACTTTTCCTTGTTCTTTATTTTGGAATTTTAAGTATTTATAAATCACCAATAACTGACCAGATAAACCAGACCCCTTCTGGAAAGCGCGTGGTTCGAAATGACATTGTCAGAGACTTTTGCTTGGCATCTGTCGGCGCGAAAAATCAGCTTGGCAACATGATAATGTACGCTTTTTTATCAAGGTAGCCCATGGCCTGCAAATGTCGTAATTCCGCAACGCGATCTTCGCTTGCCAGGCCGTCGAGAAAACGGGTGTACTTTTCACCGAGATGGTTGGCTTCGGCATATCTGCGGGCGAGTTTGGCCGAAGCATAATCAAAACGCGGGCGCTCGAACAAATGATGCTTAATCCATAAACGGTCGAAATTTTGCAATTGCCGATCCGGATTAAAACAGGCGAGGAAAAATTTCAAAGCCTGATATGAATCTATTTTAGCCATCAATTCCAAATCACGACAGAACTCCTCCCTTAAAATTTGCCGATCGCCGCGCAAAAATTTGATGGCGCCATGCACGCCGTGATTGATTTCTTCAATAAAAACGATGAATTCATAAATATTTTTCTCAGTCAAACCACGACGCGGATCGTGCAATTCAAGGTGTGAAATCAGCTGGTTGGAGAAATAAATGCTCAAACCAAGACGATTGCCAATTTGACGAAAAAATACACGGGCAATATCGGAAAGTTGCATGGTTTCCGAACCGCATAGCGAGGACAAGTAGGCGTAGCGACGCCTTCCAATAATGAAATTTTCTAGGTTAACGCCGCTGCATTGCCGATAGGTGCGCTCGGTTATTTCTTGCAATTGTCTGAGCAGCGACACCTTAAGCCTCCGCCGGCGGGTTTCCACTTCCCGTGCTAAAAATCATCTGTCGCAACAGGCGATCAATACTACTGGTGGCAGCCAGACTCATGTAATTGTCGCTTAACCGGTTAAGCGCAAGGCGAACACCTTGAAAGTGATCGGCAAGCTGATCAAAAACATTCTCCAGTTCAAATTTTGGCGCGTATTGATGACGCGAAGCCCAACGATAACTGCTGCTGCCCATCTTTTCATAATAATCAAAACCAGGGGCGCGGCGGCCATAAGTGGCTTTGTAATAAACTCTCTCGGGAAAAATACCTGTGACAAAAAGCGCGTGGTTGCCCATGTGACTGCGCAACAAAAAAGCCTCAAAGGAAGACGCTTCAAGCGAATCGATCATCATGTCCACCATGTATTCGTACCGATTTTCATGCAGGCTGGAAATGGTTTGGGCGCGGCTCGCGACACAGAAGTGAGCCAACATGCTCGCCACATAATCAGCAACCGAGCGCGCATCAATTTGATTTTCAAGCAAGGCGCGCCGAGTTAGCAGATAAAAATATAGAAAGGGAGATATTTTCGGAAACCCCGACTTGGCGGTGACCTTGTCAAACAAGGCTTTGTCATCCAAAGCCAGATCGCGCGAATCTTCATCGCTCAGCAGTTTACTCAAGGCATTTCTTTCAGATTTTGATTTGCCCGCAAGCACATTGGCAATAAATTGAAAATCATCAGCTGTAAAACGTTCACGACAATTTGCCCTAATCATAAGCGCAACTCCGGTTAATTGGGAAACGAAACGTCTCCGCCGCCGCATCCCTCCTTAATAATAAAATCGTCACAAAGTGCAGGCTTTTGACTTTCTCCTGTAAAATTCAACCGTTGAAGCAGTGCGCAGAGGTGAAAAAAATCAATTTAAAAGGAACATAGCTCTTTATTTTTAAACGAAAAAGCTGCTTTTTATCATTTGTCTTTTCAGCAGAGACTGTCTATATTGACAAATTTTTCAAAAAGTACTTACCATAGGATTCATGCTAAAAAGTCTAAAACGGCTAACCAGGCACTCCGCTGTCTATGGCGTCGGCCACATCATCACTCGATTGGTTAACTTTCTGTTATTGCCTCTCTATACGAATGTGTTGTCAACCGAGGATTTCGGAGCCACACAAATTGTCTATACCTTTATCGCTGTGATGACAATCTTATATACATTTGGCATAGACGCTGCATTCCTGCGCTACTACATCTTGTGTGAAGACAAGCGACGTCAGAAAACACTTTTCAGCGTCGCTTTCTGGACAGTTGCTGTGGCTGTTTTATGTTTCACGTCCGCCATCCTGATTTTTGCAAAACCAATAGACGCTTTCCTGATCACGAAAGGCGATTACAATCATTTTTTCAAGTACGCAGCTTTTATTCTTGGCTTTGACGCCTTGACGGCATTGCCGTTTCTGCTGCTGCGCGCTTTGGAAAAATCCATGCTTTATACGGCTCTAAAATTTGTCAATGTTATCATTAATGTATGCCTGAACGTTTATCTGATCGTCTATCAGCAAATGGGCGCTGAAGGGATGTTGATCGCCAATTTGTGGGCGTCTGGAACAACTTTTTTGCTCACAGGCTTCCTCTGGCTGAAACAACTCTCTTTTACATTTGATTTCAACGAATTGAAAACCATGATAAAGTTTGGCCTGCCTTTTCTGCCGGCAACCTTGTCGGTCGTCATTCTCGATCTGATTGACAGGCCGATAATCGAACGCCTGGCGGGGCTGGAGGCCACTGGAATTTATAGCGCCAACGCCAAATTAGGCATGTTCATGGCGTTGCTGGTCACCGCATTCCGCTTTGCCTGGCATCCATTCTTTTTGTCAACCGCAAAACAAGAGGGCGCCAAGGCCATATTTTCCAAAGTATTGACCTACGTTACGCTGCTCAACGCCGCCATTTTTCTTCTGCTCTGTCTCTTCATTGCGGACATTGTGCAAATATCCATCGGCGGTTTTACCTTGTTAGGAAAAAGCTACTGGAGCGGACTCAATGTGGCGCCGCCCATTCTGCTCTCCTATCTGTTTTATGGCATGTATGTCAACTTTATGGTTGGCGTCTACCTTAAGGAGAAGACAAAATATCTGCCTTTGATCACTTTGAGCGGTATGTTTGTAAATATTATAGTTAACCTTATTGCTATTCCCAAGATCGGCATTCTCGGAGCGGCATGGGCGCGGTTGTCAGGACACTTGGTCATGTGCGTGATGCTTTACTTTTTTGCGCAACGTTTCTACCCGATTCGCTATGAGTTCGGTCGTCTGGCGAAACTCGCTGGCATTATCGGAGCGATTTTGTTTGCACAGCACGCTTTGAACGCTGAAATGTTGGCGAGCAAGGTCGCCTTATTCTTGTTGTTGCCGCTTTCACTAACGCTGGTCGGCTTTTTTGAGGAAAGAGAGCTGAACGTCATTAAAAAATTTATTCTGCCTTCAGGGAAAGGAAGGAAAAGCGGATGAAGAAGAAAATTTTCGAAAATAAAATACTTTTTGTGCTCATCGTTGCATTTGCGCTGCGTTTGATTGGCATTACTTACGGTCTTCCCGCCATGTATAATTCAGATGAGCCGTTTAATATCTTAAATGCGCTGGCTTATGGCGCCAAAAAAAGTTTGGAGCCGACCTATTTTGTCTACCCGGCGCTTTACTCTTACCTCCTCGCCGCTGTTTATGGCTTATATTTTGTGCTCGGCAGTCTTGCAGGATCATTTCAGAGCGCAATGGATTTTGGCGCGCGCTATTTCATGGATGCAACCGGCTTCTTCTTATGGGGTCGCTTATTGAGCGTAGTCATTGGCGTTTTTACGGTTTGGCTGGTCTATCGAATCGGCGTTAAAACACAATCAGAGCGCGTCGGTCTTTTTGCCGCAATTTTGCTCGCGCTCAGTTACGCGCACGCCGATCTGTCACATTGGATTCTGCCGGAAGCGCCGCTGATGCTGCTTTGCGCGATGAGCTTATTTTTCATCATGGAATATGCCAAGGCTGGAACGCGAAAAGCGCTTGTTCTCGCCGCTCTCTTTGCCGGGTTGGCCATTTCAACAAAGTACAATAGCGGATTCATTTTTTTGCCGCTGCTCATCTCCTCGTGGTTGCGCAACCGCAAAAACATCACGCAATTTACCGGCGATTCGCTTATCGCAGTCACTATTTTGTTACTAGGCTTTCTGCTGGGTTCGCCGTATTGGCTGGTCAGCCCCGGCAAATATCTGGCCGACCTCAGTTTCACCGCATCGCATGTCAATACGGGCATGATCGGCCATACCAGCAACATGCCATTTTTCTGGCCGCTCTGGAGTTTAATCGAGAACGATCTTCTCATTGGGCTGCTGTTTGTCGCCAGCTTTGTCTATTTTCTATTTGGCTCAACCAAATGGCAATCGCTGCTGTTGTGGTTTATCGCGCCGACGCTGCTTTATGTGGGAATGTGGAATCGCACAGGAATTCATTATATTGCGCCGATCATGCCCGCTCTGGCGTTGTTGGCCGCTCATTTCAGCGATCAAATTCTGAGCAAAATCAAAAAAACAACGATTGCCGCTACCCTGGTCATTGTCATCTTGCTGCCTTCCTTTCTAAAAATTGTCTGGCAAGACTTTCGACTGACCCGGCCTGACTCACGCGCTTTCGCAACCGAGTGGATTGAGGCCAACGTGCCGGACAAGGCGAAGATAGCGTATGAGAATTATGTTTACGGGCCAAACCTGTTCGATCCCGGTCGCTACCTCAAGAATGGCGCGGAAAGCCAACTCCTGCCGCTTGAAATCAAAGAAAAACTTCTGCAGGAAAGCTTTCTGCGAAAAAGTTATCAAATGATCAATCTGCGCAAACATTTCCAACAAGAGTCCTTGGGTAAAACCGCCGCAAAGCTCACCCCTTATCTCAAGCAATTGCTCCAAAATCAATTGCCGAAATTAGCCTCGGTAAAGAACTCCGGCGCGTCCTACATTATGACCTCAAGCGACAACTATGCCCGTTATTTCACAACTGCGCCGCCGAAGAAGGCAACGCCGCTTTGGCACAGTTATTACAATGCGCGCAAATTCTACGAAAGCGTGTTTAACAGCGACGAATTATCTCTGGTAAAAGAATTTAAACCGCACAGCAAAAACCTTGGACCAACAATTCGTTTGTACCTGTTTAAAGATCCGACTGTAAATGAATGAGAATCGGCCTGAAGCATCCGCGACTGCAATCAAACTTGCCCCTTACCCGTTTGACTGGAGCGACCTTGAAGATTTTTCCTATCCTTTGGATGAACGCCACGTGCCGCAGGTTGACATGGGGCCGAATTACGGGCTGAAGTATAACCCGATTACCATAGCGCAATTTGGCTTGTTTAAATTGCAACAATGGGCCTGGAAGCAAGAGGCCGAAGCGTTGTTTGAGGCGCAAAATTGCGTCAGTTGGCTGCTGCAAAATTTAAAGGAATGGCGACCCGGAGTCTGCGCCTGGATTTATGATTTCGATCTCAATTTCTACGGGCCGAAAGCGCCTTGGATTTCTGGAATGGCGCAAGGTCAGGGGCTCTCATTGTTGCTGAGAGCGCACCAAATTCAACCGATTGAAGATATTGAACTTATCACGAAAAGTATTTTTCAGGCATTTTATCATCCGGTCACTGACGGCGGCGTGCAGGAGACTTTCGCTGACGGCGCGCTTATTTTTGAGGAATTCACCACGCGTCCTCCCTCCCGCGTACTCAACGGTCATTTGTTCGCCTTGCTGGGCATTTATGACTTCGCGTTTTTTTGGCAAGACCGCAGAACGATGAATTTCTTTAAAAACGTCACCGACGGCCTGGCGCAAAATTTGGAAAACTACGACACCGGATTTTGGAATCTTTATGATCTGCATTCAACAAAACGGCTTGCCTCTCCGATGTATATGCAGGTTCATATTCGGCTGCTCAAGATCTTTGCAGAATTAACTGCCAATGAAACATTTTTCCAATATGCGCAAAAATGGGAACGGTATGCCAAAAGCAAACTGTGTCGAGTTCGTTGGGTTTCCGGCAAGATCATCGAAAAAATCCGGTTGCGCTAAGTGAAGAAAGCGCTCCTATTCGCCTACTATTTTCCACCGCTTGGCATGGGCGGCACACAGCGGGTCGCCAAATTTGTCAAATACCTGCCACATTTCAACTGGCAACCCGTTGTTGTCACGGTGAAAGATGTTGCGTATTACGCTTATGACGAGTCGTTCAATGAGGAGATAAAAAACGCGACGGTTTATCGCACAGGCTCGTTAGATCCACAAAGGTTGCTGTATTTAATATCCCGGAAAAATCGACCGGTCGCCAGCGAGCCAAGCATTGCGCGGCAGCGTAAAAAACCCTCTATTTTGAGTTTTTTCAATTTACCCGACCTTAAAATACTTTGGCTGCCATTTGCGCTTGTAAAAGGGATGCAAATATTGCGGAGTGATCAAATCGATTGCATTCTAACCAGTTCGCCGCCGCATTCAGCGCACCTCATCGGCCTCATTCTAAAAAAAATCTTTGGCAAAACATGGATAGCTGATTTTCGCGATGGCTGGGTCGGAGGAAATTTCCAGGCGGAACCGACGCGCTTTCATAGCTGGTTGAACTTTCGACTGCAAAGCTTAATCTGTAAAAAAGCCGACCGCATTGTCACCGTATCGAATAAACTTGCAGAGAATTTGGCGCGAGAAACCGGCTCTGACCTTGCCAAATATCATGTCATCACAAATGGATATGACGAAGAGGATTTGCAAGGCGTCGATGTCAAAAAGGAGTCGAGTTCGTTCAAAATTGTTCATTGCGGCGCCCTGACCGACACGGCTCCGGTCACCACTTTTTTGCAAGCAGTCGCAGCGCTAATCAAAAAGCGTCCTGAAATCGAAAATAGACTGCAAATTCAATTTGTCGGAGCCACGCTCACACCTGATCCGGAAAAAAAAGTTAATGAATTGCGGTTGCAACACCTTGCCGAGTTCACCGGATATGTTCCGCATGCGGTTGCGCTGCAACACCTATTGCGCGCCGATCTTCTGCTTTATACAATAAAAGACAGCGCCGGAGCCGATTTTATCCCGGGGAAAACGTTTGAATATCTGGCGTCAAAAAAACCTGTTTTGGCCATCGGCCCACCGGTTGAAGGCATGCGGCTCATTGAAAAGCACAGACGCGGCGCGGCTTTTGCCCATGCGGATGTCGATTTGATTTGCGACGAAATCATCCGACAAATAGAGGCGCCTGAAGAGAATTTGAAATTCGCTGATGACGATATCAAAGGGTATAGTCGTAAAAACTTAACGAAAGTGTTGGCAAAGTTGCTGGATTTTTCGTCATAATGCAGTGATTTCTGTTTGAAGTTTATCGACCGCTTTCTTACATTCACCCTTTCGTTCAAACTTGGTTAAGATGATCAAAATCCCGGAACTTTTCCCTAAAAACACCACTCTGAATTTTGCGCATCGCGGTTATACAAAAGATGCGCCGGAAAATAGCATTGCGGCGTTTAAGGCTGCGGCTACGTTAGGCGTAGACGGTATTGAATTTGATGTCAGAGTTTGCGCTTCGGGCGAAGTGGTGGTTTTCCATGACCAATATGTGAAACGCATGACCGGAATGCCCGGACAAGTAAAAATGCTCAATCTGAACGATCTGCGCGACTTGCGCCTTGTGCAAAACGGCCACCCAATCACTGAAAATATTCCAACTTTAACCGAAGCAGTCGAAGCGATTGACAAAAACAGCATCATAAACATCGAAATAAAAAGCAATGGTTTGCCGAACCGACACCGCATCGAAGAAAAAGTAGTTGATATTCTAACACAATACGATTTGTTCGACCGAACCATCATCTCATCTTTTCATCCCCTCATCATGCGACGATTTGGAAAGCTGAATCCGCAGATTATCAAAGGCTTTTTGTTTGACAAAACCTTCAATGTCAGCCAAACGCAGGTAATTTTTACAAAAATTGCCAAGGCCAGAGCCATTCATATTAAAGGAAGTCTTTTAAAATCGGACTTGGTTAAAAAAATAAAGGCTCGCGGCTATGCATGCGTTGCCTGGACGATAAACGAAAGAGCCAGAATGAACGAACTTCTCAACTTGGGCGTTCACGCCATTATTACCGACAGACCAGATCTTCTTAAGCAACTATCTATGAGTCTTACAGAATGAAAAGCTTCAAACACATTTTTATTTCTTTCCTGATTGTCGCGCCATTGCAGAGTCAGGAAATCAACTATTCCTGGCCGACCGATGCGAGCCAATACCTGACTTCTTCTTTCGGGGAATACCGCGCCCGCCGCTTCCACGCAGGAATTGATGTGAGAACTTTTGGTAAAGTCGGGTTTAAGTGTTTTGCCGTCAGACCAGGTTATGTTTGGCGCATTTCCGCCTCACCCAACGGCTACGGAAAGTCGGTTTACCTGAAACTCGACACGGGTGAAATAGCTGTCTACGCTCATCTTTCCAAGTACAACGATAAAATTCAAAGCATCGTGCAAAAGGAACAGGAACGCACCGGAAAATATCGCGTGAATATTTTTCTGAAGCCAGACCAGCTCCCTGTTCAACAAGATGAAATCATTGCCCTTACCGGCCAAACCGGCATTGGGGCGCCTCATCTTCATTTCGAAATCCGGGATTCTGGAAATCGACCCACCAACCCTCTTTTAAAAAATTACGATCTGCCAGACAACGTAAGCCCAATTGTGCGGCAGATCAGTTTTACCCCGCTTGACGGCCGATCAGAAGTCAACAATGACTTTCAACCAATTGCCATCACGCCTGAATGGATACGAGGCGGCGTATACCAGATAAAAGAGCCTGTTGTAATGAATGGGAATATCGGGATCGGCGTGCGCGCTTACGACAAAGCTGGCGCCAGATCCGGGCGTTACGGCGTTTACCGACTTGAACTTTTTGTCAACAATCGCCTCTGGTTCAACTATCAATATGACCGAACGACCTTTGCGCAAAATCCAATGGTGGAATTAGAGCGTGAATATCTACTGAGCCGCAGAAAACTTGGCCGATTCTACAAACTTTATAAAGATAAGCACAACACCCTGAACCACTATACGCCTAACACTAAATTTGCCGGTGTCTTGAAAAGCGCAAAATTGACCACCAACCTTACGTCGACCAACCGCCAGACCGAAGAGTTAGCGGGCGCAGGCTCCCTGCTTCCAGGCCTTTACGACATCCGCATCGTGGTCTCAGATTTTTTCAAAAACAGCAGCTCCATAACCTGCCAGGCGCAAATAGGGGATCCTTTTGAAATCAAACCGCTTCTGAATAAAGATCAGGAGGGTAATCTGGCGCTATCAGATATTTTAACTTACGATCTGAATAAAATTGAACATTTGGAAGCCCGGCTTTACGCTGCGCAAAAATGGCGGCCAATCGAAATGGAATGGCCGCCAGACACAAACGCTATTTCCGAAAAAGGCGGCGTATCGGATCTTGAGACCGATGATGAGTCAGCCGTCAATAACACGATATTGCGCCTGCCGCATGGACTTAAAAAGGGAATCTTGCATTTTGCAGCGCGCGACCAATTCGGAACCCAATCCAGGCCGTTTTATCATATCATTGACACAAGCGGCGCTGACATGACCGCGCCCGAATTCAAAATCAATTATGACTTTTACGAGGATTACCTTCGCGTTCACCTTCAGTCCAATCAAACCATTGTAACCGTGCCAAAACTAACAATTTATCCCGGCAGGCCGGATGTGATGGAAATCAGGTTGCATGCAAAATCGCCCACCGAATTTGCAGGCAGCTTTGGGCTAAGCGGTTTGACAGGCTCACATCATCCCGTTGAATTAACCGTGGGAAACAGTTCGGGCAATTCATATAAAATGCAGTCATCCTTCCGTGCCAGGAAAGTCAATTCCGGAATAAGCGACAGAGTCCATTCCGACGATAAGGAACTCTGGGTAAACTTTTGGTCGAATTCACTTTATGAGCCAATTTATACACGGGTCGCAGTTGACAGCGGCGTCAAACTTACAGATTTGGAAGCCGTGACCAAAGTTTACCAAGTCGAGCCGTCAGATGTGCTTTTGAAAAAGGGCGCCTTTGTCCACATGAAATATCCTGATTCAACCAGTAAACCGGAGCAACTTGGCCTCTATTATCAAACAGGAAGCGGCAAATGGGTTTTCATAGACAATAGCCTTGACACAGGTTCAAAATCAGTTTCCGCAAAAGTTTTGAGCTTTGAAAAATTCGTTCTAATCCGCGATGACACCCCGCCAACGATCAGCCAAATTCGACCCGGACATAACACGCAAACAAACAACACTTATCCACAGTTTAGCGCTGTGATTAAAGATGAGCTTTCAGGCATCGGGAGTGAAAGCGATGTTGAGATTCGACTTGACGGCAAGTCGTTGATCTGTGAATACGACCCGGAACGCAAAAGGCTCTTTCATCAACCCGACAAACCGTTGGCCGCGGGTCGTCACGATATCATGGTGATAGCGGTTGATAAATCAAGAAATATCAGCATGAAAAAATCCAGCTTCTGGATAAATTAGCCTGCGGTATTCGGCCAAAAATAGATTATGAAGAAACTGCCCACTCGATGATTCCATTAAAAGACGATAATCCACGCTCCAGTTTTCCCATCTTCACCATCTTATTGATCATCATCAATATCATTGTTTTCTACTTTGAGGCAACGACCGGCTACACGCAACTGATTGAGCGTTTTGGCGCCGTCCCCGGCCAGATCGTGAGAGGCCAAAAGCTGGAAACACTCATAACGTCGATGTTCCTGCACGGCGGTTTTATGCACATTATAGGCAATATGCTCTACTTATGGATCTTTGGAGATAACATTGAACACTATCTCGGGCATTTTAAATTTCTGCTATTTTACTTCACCTGCGGTCTGATCGCCGTTATTGCTCATATCATCCTCGGCAGTTCGCCGGATGTGCCAATGGTCGGCGCCAGCGGCGCAATTTCAGGTGTGTTGGGCGCTTATTTGATAAAATATCCCAAAGCTCGTATACTGGTCTTGATTCCCATATTTATCTTCATAACCATTCGTCCGATACCCGCTGTTATCGTGTTGAGTTTCTGGTTTATTATGCAGCTTTTTTCAGGATTGGGAACATTGGGCATTTCAGGCGGCGGCGTGGCTTTCTGGGCGCATATCGGCGGCTTTATCGCAGGCGCCGTGCTGATTTTAGTCCTCGCTAAAAAAAATCACAAGCAAGTCATCTTCTAAACAAAACCACCACGGCAGAACCGCTGCAAAATATCGATAGAATCATCCCCACAAACATCAAGTCGCGCTGAACACATTGCGAAAAAATATTTTCCCCAAATAAGAACGCCAAAACAAACTATTCTGTTATCGTCAACTTCTTATAAAAAGTTTTTGTGTTTCCAAGGGAGATGGAGCATGTCTACGCGCTCTCGCGCGCAACAGGAAAGGTATGGAGTTCAGGCGTCATACAAGGTCAATTCCAAGGAAAAATGAACGCCTGCACTCCTGGTCAAACTCAAAAAGAATAAGATTCTTTTTTTTAAATGGCTCGGCACTCTTTCTATCAGGCCGGAGTTGGAACTTTACCCAATTTTTTCAGAAATCTAAAATGTGTGCGGACTGCATCGCGCAACCTTGGATAGGACACATAGTTTATCTGAAACTGCTCGCATGTTCGTTCAACGATTTTACTGATTTCAGGATAATGTATATGACAGATTTTAGGAAAAAGGTGATGCTCGACCTGAAAGTTCAGTCCGCCACAATACCAGGAAACCAATTTGCTGGTTGGTTTGAAGTTAGCGGTTGTCTCTACCTGATGAATAGCCCACTCATTGTCAATAACGCCGGTGGCCTCTTCGGGACGCGGGAAGGCGTTGTCTTCCATTACATGCGCCAATTGAAAAACTGTTGCCATGGTAAACCCGACAATGGCATTTACAACAACGAAAAAGATCAGAACATTTAGCAGTGGCAAGAAGAAAAGTGGAATCAAAACAACATAGCTCAAATAAAAAAGCTTGGTCACCAGGAAAAGGGTTGACTCGGTTATGTTCGGCCTTGGTATTTTATAACTGCCGACCTTTCCTGTGACAAATTTTATGAAATCGCTTATAAAAACCTGCAACATCAGCAAACTATATAATGGCAGAGCAAACAAATGTTGGAATCGGTGCCAGCGTCGCCACGGTTGTTCCGGGCTAAAACGCAGAATGCCAAACACGTCAATATCATCGTCTACGCCATCGATATTGGTGTATGTGTGATGGAGAATATTATGTTTGTAATGCCAAAAAAAACTGCTGCCGCCAATCAGGTCGAGTGAAAAGCCCATCAGCCAGTTCAGCTTTCTATTGTTTGAATAGCTGCCGTGCGCGCCATCATGCATGATATTGAAGCCAACCAGAACAAAACCCTGGCCCACAGCAATAGCGGCAATAAGCGTCCAGACCAAAGAAGAACCGGACATTAAAAAAAAGATGTAAGACGCAACCAAACCAGTTAGAATAACACCGGTCTTCAACTTCATGCGCCGATCAGCATAAGGCGAAATATTGTTAGCTGTGAAATACTCATCCACACGCGCCTTTACTTCAGAGTAAAAGCCAGACTTGCCAAGAAAGGTAACTTTTTGCATATCTTCTTAAATTTCCTTTAAGGTTAGTGAGTTCAATGCCTGTCGCCGACGTTTATTCTTAATAATGGCGCGCTCAATGGCAAAATGAATTTTATAATTTACTTGTCAAGGTGAACATTTTTACCAAAAACAGCAATCGGAAAAATAAAAAAATACATTATCGTAACTTGCGCAGATTGTCATCGCGCGCTTGCATAAACCCCGACTTTATCCTATCTTCCCTCATCAATTTAGCGAACGAGGATCGTTCGAAACAAACGACCCAGAGCTTGAGGAATACACGCATAAATGTTAGAAAAAATTGACCTTTGCAAGAGTCTCAAGAAAAATGAGGCAAAAGAAATCCTTTCCGAACTTGAGATCCGTCTGGCGGCATTGCAACGCGAAGCGATTGCGCTAAAAATTCCGATTGTCATTTTATTCGAAGGCTGGAGCGCCTCAGGAAAAGGACGACTCATAAACCGGCTAATCAACTCCCTCGATCCAAGATATTTCAGCGTCTATTCAATTCTTAAGCCGACAGAGGAAGAATTTTTCAGACCTTTCCTGTGTCGATTCTGGATTAAAACACCGGCCAAAGGACGAATGGCCATTTTTGACAGAAGTTGGTATGGTCGGGTGCTGGCAGACCGCGTGAACCAAAATGTCACGCCAGAACAGTGGAAAGCGGCCTATCAGGAAATCAATTCATTTGAACGCCAACTTAGCAATGACGGCGCGATTATCATCAAGTTCTTTTTGCATATCTCAAAAAAAGTGCAAAAGAAGCGATTCCAACATCTCGAAAAAAATAAAGCGACCGCATGGCGAGTGACAGAAGATGATTGGGAAAAGCATCGTAACTATGAAAAATTTCTTCATGTAACCGAAGAAATGCTTTCTAAAACAGAAACCGGAAATGCGCCCTGGGCAATTATAGAAGCAAACGATTTCCGGTTTGCAATGGTAAAAATGTTCCAAGAAAGCATCAATATACTGCAAAACAAAATTGAGAAAGTTAAAGCGCAAAAGGAACAACACGCAGCCAACAACATGATGAGCGAACCGATCTCGGTAATTTCAACCTCGGCGCTTGAACAGATTGATCTTTCGATTCAGGTTGAAAAAGAAGACTATTACGTCAAATTGAAAAAATATCAAGCCAGAATTCGCGACCTGGAACACCAGGTCTACCAGTCTCGCGTGCCTGTTGTCATTGTCTATGAGGGTTGGGACGCGGCTGGCAAAGGGGGAAACATCAAGCGTTTGACTCGCAAAATGGATCCACGCGGCTATGAAGTTATACCTGTAGCCGCGCCAAATGAACTTGAAATCAGACATCACTATCTATGGCGCTTCTGGCAAGAGATGCCCAAGGCCGGTCACATCGCAATATTTGACCGCTCGTGGTATGGCCGGGTGATGGTGGAACGCGTTGAAGGTTTTTGCAGTGAAGCTGAGTGGCGTCGAGCTTATCACGAAATCAATGAAATGGAAGAGCAGCTCGCCCATTTCGACACAGTCGTGGTGAAACTTTGGCTGCACATCAGTAAGGAAGAACAGCTAAGGCGCTTCGAAGAACGCAAAAACAATCCAAACAAAAACTGGAAAATTACTGACGACGATTGGCGCAACCGTGAAAAATGGGATGCCTATCTTGAGGCGGTAAACGAAATGCTCTACCGCACCAGCACGCCTTACGCTCCATGGACTATCATTGAATCTAACGATAAATTGCATGCTCGTTTAAAGGCGCTAAAGACGGTTATATTTGCAATTGAAGAAAAACTACATCCCCAAAACGCAGAACGGACGCCATAAACAGCCACTAGCCAAACCACGCATGACGACCCAATTGACCCATTCTGGTCAGATACAAAAATCTGACAACTTTGCCCGCCTCATAATAATATCTTTTCAATTTGGCGCGCAAAAAGCTTAAAAAAATACTCGAATCAGACGCTCTGCCCAATATTTTTAGCGGGCAGCGGGAAGATAGTAATAAGCGTCTTGCAGACTATCTTCCCGCCGGTCGTTCGTTGACGCTTGAAGTCGGCTGCGGCTGCGGCGACTACAGCATTAAGATGGCTGATTTTTTCCCGCAGAAAAATTTTATTGGCGTTGATATCAAAGGCTCCCGACTTTGGAACGCCGCAAAATCGGCGGAAGCCTTACATTTGGGGAATGTGGCCTTTTTACGAACAAGTGCTGAATTTTTATGCGACTTTTTCCAGGAAAATTCAGTCAGCGAAATTTGGATAACTTTTCCCGATCCATTTCACAAAAAACGCGACCATAAATGGCGCATTATGTCGGAGAAGTTTTTGAGAGTTTATGAGAAGATTCTGGCGCGAGATGGAATCGTGCATTTAAAAACAGATCACATCGGCTTTTTTGAATATGCCCGAAATGAAATCAACAAGCTCGAACTAAAAACACATATCGTGTCTTATGATGTTTACGGCGATTCGCTGATCGGCCTTGTTTCGCAAATCCAAACCCGGTATGAAATAAAGCATTTACAAAACAGTCGAAAGATAAAATATCTTTCCTTTCAATTTTAAACCCGACTTCCTCAACGCAATATCTAACCTTCCCGAAGGCATGGCAACTTCAGAGAGCAGGCGCCCGCAAAACACAACTTCATTTAATTGAGTCCATTTCTGCTATTTGGTTTTTTCCCAGCTTTGTACTCGCCAAGAATTTTCAATTTTGATGTCAATTCACTGACCTTGGAGATTGCATCGATGTAGTCGCTTTTGTCCGACCATTCCAAATCAACGTGAAATGCATACTGATTCGATTGCTCAGGAATCGGTATGGATTGTATCAAGCTCAGGTTCACCTTGAAGTCGCGAAAGATATCGAGCACATTGGCCAATGCGCCTGTGCTATGATTAACACGAAAGTTGATCGAGGCTTTGTTGCATTCACTATTTTCAAGCGAATCTCTGGACAAACCCAGAAAACGGGTATAATTGCTCTCTCTATTTTCAACAGAAGCTTTTACTATATTGAGGTTGTACAATTCAGCGGCCAATTCGCTGGCAATCGCAGCCCAGCCGACCAGGTTTTCAGTTCGAATTCGTTTGGCGCTGTCAGCGGTGTCATGCGACTCCTCGACCTGTAGCTGCGGGTTTGCCTCAAGAAAATCGCTGCATTGATGCAATGCCATCGGATGAGAAATGACAGTTTCAATCTGCTCAAGCCTTTGACCGGGAAGAGCCATGAGATTTTGCCTGATATGCAAATAATTTTCACCTACAATCTTAAAAGAATGTTTTTCCAGAAGTGAATAATTGGGAAGAATGGCGCCGACAAGCGAATTTTCAATGGCCATAACAGCGCCCTCCGCTTCATGCGTTTTCAATTTATTGCAAACTTCGCTAAAGGTTCGACACTCAAGAAGGATCAACTCGGAATATTCAGCATAGCGCTGACGCGCAACCATTTCGTGAAATGAAGCTTTACCACCTTGTATTGCAATCTTCATAAATTACTCCAAATAAGACAGATTTAGATTGTACAGGGAACTTCGAATAAATCGTTCAAATAATTTTCTAATAATAAAGTAATCGTCATGACAAACTGTTGTGAGACGATTCAGCAGCCCTGAATCAACGGCAGCTTCTTAAGAAGCTACTCCCGCCAGAGGTTATCTGCGTGTCCAATAATAAATTTTCACCCACAGAACACCAACAAAAACATTTCGAACCAAGCTCATAACGCGCCACTCATAAAACCTCGCACGCGACATATAATCACTGCAAATTCAAAGACCGCCAACGCAACCAAAAAAACTTGATATTCTTCATTCAATTATTATATTGTGCCATGCCAATTGTGCAGCAAACCCAAAAAACAAAAAAAATGTATTCGGGTAAGCTTAATACGTGTGTTAAACACATAAAAAAACAAACTGCCGGGGTGGCGGAATTTGGTAGACGCAAGGGACTTAAAATCCCTCGGAGATTTATCTCCGTGCCGGTTCGATTCCGGCCCTCGGCACTATTAACGTCACCTAAATATAAATTCCACAATAATCCATTTCAGGCCACAGCGTGGTTAATTTCACCTTGCATACATATTTTTTGGGCAGTATATTTTACATTATCCATCACTGATCTGGCAGCTTTAGCAATTTAAAAGCGTTTTTTCTATTTTGCGAAGAAGCAAAAATACCGTTTTTCGCACGGTCATTTTAGTCCGCTTATTTCGAGTGTATAAGTCGTTTTATAATATGACAAAATCACAATTGTATATTTGAGAAAAAAGGGAATTATCTCATGTCCGCCACCAAAACCAAAGTGACTTCCCCGAAAAGCCGAAAAAGAATAAATCCGTCATTCCTATCGAACAAAAAGCTTATTTCAAGCTATGCGTCGCTTTCCGATGTTGGGGTCAAACGGCAGCAAAATCAAGACTCGTGGACTGTATTCCCAAATGGGCAAGATTCGTTGCAGCAGCCCAAAGGACAACTATTCTTAGTCGCTGACGGAATGGGAGGGCATGCGCGCGGAGATGAAGCGTCCAAAATAGCCGTTCATTATATAAAGGAAATTTATTTTTCATACCCATCTGAAAACATCACTGAATGTTTGCAGAAAGCGTTCGAAACTGCAAATACCAAAATTTTACAATGTTGGCAAAATAGCCCCAATCAGGAACGAATGGGGACAACCTGTTCAGCTCTGGTTCTAACAAACCAGCGCGCCTATTTTGCGCACGTTGGCGATAGCCGCATTTATCGTTTAACTCGCTATAGCATCGAACAAATCACAGAAGACCACACCGCAGTCGCTGAACTGAAAAAACGCGGAATGCTCACTGAAAGCGAGGCTAAAAGCAGCCCCATGCGGTCAGAATTGATCCGGGCGCTTGGCACCAGCGAAAAAGTTGAAGTTGATGTCGAGCCGGGAGCAACTTTGCATCCAGGCGATAGTTTTCTCCTTTGCACAGACGGTCTGGAACAGGTTTCCGAAGATGAAATCAAGCTTACAATTCAAAACAACGAACCCGAAAAAGCTTGCGAGTTGCTTGTTGAATTAGAAAAAGAACGCAGCGGCTCTGATAATATCACAGTTCAAGTGGTTCAACTTGAACGCGATAATATTACACCTACTCAAATTGCCCACTCTGACGAGATTGCGCACCGGAACCTCAAATACGGCATCTCCTTTCTATTCATCCTGGTATCGATTTTTGCAGCCTCCCAATTTAGAATTCCTGATCTAAAAAAAATAAGCAATCTGATATTTAAAGAAAAGCCTGACTCAAATGACCAAATGATCGCCAACTCAAACATTGATGGCGTATTCAAGCAGCCTGTGTTGGAAGATGATTTTGAGGAAAGTTTCATTGACGAGCTAAGCGAGGAACTAAAGCGACAAAAAGACATTAAAAAAGAGTCGAATAACGAACCGATGCAACTGTTAACGCAGCCGCCTCCGGTTGAAAAGCCACCCGAAAATCAACCCGGCGTAGACTTGCCAAAACCAGAGCTAAAACCAGAGCTAAAACCAGTTCCAAAACCAGCTCCGGTTACACCAACCCCCGGCCCAACAACCATCGCCAGGCGCGCAAGGCGTGGGCCGGCAAAAAGAAGCAAGCCTTTAACGGTTGCGCCGACCATGCAGGGTTGGAGTTTTCCCGGTTTAGTTGAAAATCACGATTACGTAAAATCGACAGCAGGCTTCTCAATGTTGCCGACAGTTGGCTTAAAAAAAGCAATTCACAACCAGGTATTCAACAATGTTGAGTTCGAAGTAAACTTTGACGACATCGATAAGCTAAACCAGGGACAGGTTGGCGCATTTGTCGGCTATCGTCGCGAAGGCAATAATGAATACTATTATCACGTTTATCTGAAGCAAGACGGCAACTTTGCACTCGTTAAAAACTATGAAAATAAGCGCGAACTTCTAAGACCGCTCGACATTCAGTTGAACCGGATAAACAGCGGAAACTTACGGCTAAAAGTTCGTTGTTCAGGTTCATGGATTGTTGTCTATGCAAACGATCACCTTGTAAACGCCTGGCAAAACGATAATGATTTCATCAAAGGCCGCGTTGGTTTTTTTGCTGGATCAGAAAAAAAGGTGAAATTCTCCAATGTCAAAGTTTCTAAAACCACAGCAATTCAGCATGTCAGCAAATAGGGTCACCTGAAGTTAGCCGAGATCGCATAAGTCAGCAAATCATACTCAGAATGGAATCGGGTTCTCTTTAAAATTGCAGCAACATCAATCTCCTCGCCCGAGCCAAGCGACTCAATTTTGACCACAGAAACATCAACATCTTTTTGTTTCTTTTTGGCTTTCACAGTAACAGAAATATTTATGGCCTTTTCCGAACTATCATTGACTATCGTCATTTTAATAGCGGGATGTTGCCCAACTATCACCTTCTCCTTGCGTTGAATCAGCAAATCATCAACAGCATAATTTACTGATGTGACGCCGCATGAACGTATAACGAGAACAACCAAAAGCATATAGCGCATGTTTCCTCCATTCTTTTTCTATATGCATACAAAAGAATTAATGAGGCGCTGAATCGCAACAGAACCAAATGCTTTCAATTAACCAAAATGGAACATTTCCCCTTGTTTTTATTTAGTGAAATAACTAATAATCCGAATCACCAAGCCGAATTGTAAGTCAAAAGAGGTCGTATGAAAACTTGTATTTGTATCGCGATGGCATTTTTATTTTCCGGACTCGAAACTCAGGCGCAAACGCCGGTTGGGTTCGATTTTCTCAGAACTCAGGCCAATGCAAGACCGGCGGCCATGGGAGGTGCCTATGTGGCGATGCTGGGCGAGCTGAGCAGTCTTGCCTACAACCCCGCAGCCCTTGCCTTCATCACCGGCAAACAAGCCTCCGCCTCATACATAAACCACTTATTGGATTTCAACACAGGCGCATTTGCGTTCGCGCAAAATATTCAGGGGGGAACCGGCGCGGTTTTCCTAAACTTTATTGACTATGGTCAGTTTGAGAGAAGTGACAAATTTGGCGGCGTCGGATCTGGCGAAGAGTTTGGCGTTAGCGGACTTAACGCAGGTCTAACCTATACGCGCTTTATTAAGAAAAATATTTCTGCGGGGGGATCTATCAAGTTTATCCGTCTCCAAATAGACAATTTAACATCGAGCGCATGGGCGACAGATCTGGGTTTTACCTGGTGCTTCCCTAAATATGGAATGACTATTGGCGCCGCTGTCTTAAATTGGGGAACCGTCTCAACTGCGTTAATTCAATCAAAAGATGCCTTGCCAACCAGCGCGCAAATTGGTTTGGCTAAAAAACTTCAGCATTTGCCGGCGACGATTAGCATTGCCGGGATAAAGTACACACAAGAACCTATTGACTTCCGCCTCGGCGCAGAAATTGAACTTGCCAAGCAGTTCCGGGGGAGAATCGGGTATGACTCCGTTGGACTGGATCAACAATTAGGAACAGATTGGGATCGGGTTGCCGGCTTTTCAATAGGCCTCGGCTTTATTGTTGATAGATTTCAAATCGATTATTCTTTTTCCTCATTTGGCGAAATTGGCGCGTTAAACAAATTTTCTTTAAACAGCCAACTTTAATATTTCCTTAGTTTCAAGTTCCAAGTGCGACAGTTTTTAAAATGGGTTAATTGCATTATATTAAGTTCGCAATGTCCGAAAATACCAGACCATTTCTGCCCGAACCCGGATTAATTCTGGTATCCTTAAAAAAGAAGGTTTACTTTTAGTCCGTAAGCATCCGGCGAACTACACCTTTTCTGAGTAACTTCCTTTTCCTATTTTGAGCTATATGATAAAACCGAAAAGGAGAATTCACCATGCAAGTTCCCGGTAAA
>Ga0316192_10000575_pt1 | contig 26913 bp, 20 predicted proteins | sample MerIslwburrow_MG_FD_204931 | JGI IMG/M metagenome (GOLD analysis project Ga0316192, IMG submission 204931) | Coastal sediment microbial communities from Maine, United States - Merrow Island worm burrow | ecosystem: Environmental > Aquatic > Marine > Coastal > Sediment | place: USA: Maine...
GCAAGCCCTTTAATGAAGCCAGGTTTGTATTATTTAATTTTAAAATTTTAAGTTTTTTGAGCTTTTTTAAACTTCTGGGTATTTTGGTCAGTTCATTATTACTAAGATTCAATTCCTCGAGTTCCTTCAACTTTTTTAGTTTGACCCTTTTTCCATTTTTGCCCAATTCGTTGTTGGACAAATTAAGCTTCTTAAGTCCTATCAAGTTTTTTAATCCCGACGGAACCTTTTGAAGTCCATTACTGCTCAAATCAAGATCCTGTATTGAATTATTTTTTGGAATCCTAATTTTCATTGAACCAAGTTGGTTATAGGCCAAGCTTAGCCTGGTTAGCTTGGGCAATAGAAAAACTTCTTTGTCTAGATATGTAATTCGATTATCAACTATTATGAGTGTATCAAGCATTTTATAGCGATATACTTCATGTGGTATATTTTCAAACAACCCGCCCTTTAAATCAAGTTTCGATTGATCTGAAACAGTTGTATTTTTTAAACGCACATTGTATTCAATCCGTTTTAATGAATCTTTGGTATACTTTTCTTTTTCCCTGATTCGCGCCCATCTCAATTTATGCTGCTCAAACTCATTATGCTTGTTTGGATTCTCCCTGGCGGCTTTATCCATCATAGCCTCCATACTTCTTTCCCGCTCATCCATTTCAGCTTGCCAAAGATCCTTTTGGCTTGAACTAATGGAATTTAATGCTGCAATTCGTTCCTTGCTCAACTTTAGTTTTTGAGCCTCAACCTTGGTATAAATCAAAAAGGAAAACAGTAAATTGAAAATAAAAAGTGTGCGGAGTAGCTGCTGTACTTTCATGATAAAAAATGTTTGACATTTAAATATAACTAAATCCTTAGTTTAATATTTTATTTTAATGCTATTTTTCTAGTTGATCTTTGTGGATATTTGGGCATATGCAGCAAACAGAGTGCCAGCGGAGCTATTTAATCTATATACTATCTATTGTCATAATTGTTGTTTCCTCCTGCGCTTCAATAAAATTTAAAATAGATAAAACCACATTGAAAAAGTATTTTGAAACTAATCCTGTATTCAGAGAAAGTCACAGTGGTTTGGTGGTATATGATGTTGAAGAAGAACAGGTGGTTTTCGAGTTTAACAGGCAGAAACACTTTACACCTGCATCAAATATGAAGCTCCTTACCTACTACGCAACTGTAAAAATGATGCCGGATAGTATTCCTGCGTTGGAGTTTTGCATAATTAATGACACGTTATTTTTTACAGGAACTGCAGACCCTACCCTGCTGTACCCAAATTTTGAATACGGAAATACCATGGGTTTTCTGTCTGAAAATGAATATCAGTTGGCTTACCGCAGCAAACCGATAGCAGATCACAGGTTTGGGCCCGGATGGTCATGGGATGATTATCCATATTATTATTCTGCTGAAAAGAGCACTTTCCCCATTTATGGAAATATGGTATCTTTCAAAAAGGACTCAACAAAAAGTAGTATCCTATTTTCACCTAATTATTTCAAAGATCAAATTGAATTTGTTGAAGACAGCAGTGTGGTTGACTATGCGGCTACAAGAGCTGAATTTGAAAATGACTTTATAGTAAGGTATAATAAAGCTTCAATGGATAAAGAAGATGCAATACCATTCATCTATTCTGATCAACTTTTCGTTAATCTGCTTTCTGATACTTTAGATAAAAAAATAGTTTTAATAAAGGAAATACCTGATTGCGACAATGAATTATTATATTCGGTCCCGACTGATTCAGTATCGAAGCACATGCTGATCGAGTCTGACAATTTCCTGGCAGAGCATTTACTATTGATGATCAGCAATCAGCTAGGTGATACCTTAAGTTCCGAAAAGACCGTTCACTTTATGATGGAAAATAATTTGAAGGAACTTGAAGATGAAATTTACTGGGTAGATGGAAGTGGACTTTCCAGGTACAACCAGGTTACACCCAATGCCATGGTGGTAATTTTGAAATCGATCTACAATGAATTACCAAAAGATAAGGTATATAATTTGCTGCCTGCATCAGGAACAAATGGGACACTTGATGTATCCTTTCAAAAACTAAAAGGAAAAATCCATGCCAAGACAGGTTCAATGCGCCATGTGTATAACTTATCTGGCTATTTGGAAACAAATTCCGGCAAAACACTATTATTTAGTTTTATGAATAATAATTTTAATGTCCCGCCAAGTGAATTAAAGAACGAAATGGAGAAGGTACTTGGCTCAATTGTAAATGATAAATAATGAAACGAATAACGTTACTATTTCTGTTTTTAAGCACAGGAGTGCCTAGTATTCATGCTCAGCCTAGTGTAAAAATCGCTAAGCTCAAATACAATGGCGGTGGCGACTGGTACGCAAACAAAACTGCTCTGCCAAACTTGATCGAATTTTGTAATAGAAACTTACAGATGGACATGGTTAAAGAAGAGGACATGGTAGAAGTTGGCAGTTCTGACATTTTCCTCTACCCATATATATATATGACAGGTCATGGAAATGTCGTCTTTTCCAATGCTGATGCTGAAAACCTCAGGAACTATCTCATTGGAGGAGGATTTCTTCATATCGATGATAACTATGGATTGGATCAATTTATTAGGCTGGAGATGAAAAAAGTATTTCCAAACCTGGAATTTGTTGAATTACCTTTTGATCATCCAATTTACCATCAGAAATACCACTTCAATGAAGGATTGCCAAAAGTGCATGAACATGATGGTAAACCACCTCAGGGTTTTGGACTAATCCATGAAGGAAGATTAGTGTGTTTTTACTCCTATGAGGCCGACCTTGGAAATGGATGGGAAGATCAGATCATTTATAACGATCCTGAATCTATTCGACAGGAAGCACTTAAAGCTGGTGCTAATATCATTTCCTTTGCTTTTATGCAGTCTGATCTTTCTGAGAAAGCTAAAAATCCTTAATATTCTCATGGATACCTTATAGAGAGAATCGAAAGAAGTTTGGTTTACATACTCGTGATTGTTTTTAAATCCGAAATTCATTTTACAATTGATTTACAAAGAAATAAAACCTCCCCTAGTGTCTGATTATTAACTTTATTCAACGATAAGTAAAAATTAACTAATGATTTAGTTTGAAAACTAAAGAATTAGTTTTATCTTTACTAAGAGACTAAGAATATGTCCAATTACCGTAGGTAAAATGAAACAATTAACAAAAGCAGAAGAACAGGTCATGCAAATCCTGTGGGAGATCAAAAAGGGTTTTGTAAAAGACATCCTTGAGAAAATGGCAGCTCCCAAACCAGCTTACAACACGGTATCAACGATCGTGCGCATCCTGGAGAAAAAGGAATTTGTAGGCTATACGGCTTATGGAAAAACACATGAGTATTTCCCCCTCATTGAGAAAAACCAGTACCGGAGTTTTTATCTCAAAACCATGATGAGCGGATATTTCGGAGGATCATTCGAGCGTCTCGTTTCCTTTTTCGCCAAGGACAATGACATGGATATTCATGAAATGGAGGAACTATTGAAGAATGTGCAACATGATATAAACACTGATCCAAAAGATGAATAATCTGGTCAATTATTTTATTGAGGCAAACCTATACCTGATTTGCTTTTATCTACTCTATCAAATCATTCTTGCTAGAGATAAGCACTTTCGTTTCAACAGGGCATTCCTGATTGGCGGCATCATATTTTCCTTATTGTTGCCTTTTATTTCATACAACCTTGCTTCGATGCAGGATTCTTCCGGTTCGCTGGGAGGATACATCCTACTACCTGCCATTACCATTACCAGTGCCCAGACAGAAAGTGTTGGATTTATAGTCAAGTGGTGGCATATCATTGGGGCAATTTATTTGTTAGGCGTTTTGTTTTATGGTTTTCGGCTCATCTGGCAAATGGTCCATATCCTGCGCTACCTCCCACTTTTCAACACAACCAAAGAACGAAAAGATGGATACACAATCATCAAAACAAATGGTGAAATTCCTACTTGTTCATTCTTTAGGTATTTATTTTGGGATACAAGTGCAAATCTGAGTGAAGAAGAAAAAAATCAAATTCTTGAGCATGAGCTTGTTCACATCAACCAACTACATAGCTTAGATGTCCTTTTTGTAGGAGTTTTAAGAGCTGTTTTTTGGTTTAATCCATTCATTCATTTAATCAAATCAAATATTACTGAGGTACATGAATACCTTGCTGATCACTATGCAACAAAAGAAATCGGTATTGAGGATTACAGCAAGTTGCTCACCTTACAAGTTTTTAAAAGTTATGATTTTGCCATTAGCAACAATTTCCACAAATCTCAAGTGGTAAAACGAATTCGAATGCTTAAATCAAATCGATCAAAATCATTATGGATAAATATTAGTCTTTTAATACCAGTCCTTACGCTTCTGATTACCGTACTTGCTTATGATGTTTCTGGCTTACAAAACTTGAATGCAAGTGAAGCAGTAGCATTTGAATCCTTATCAGATAATAAATTAAGTGATGACACTTTAGTTGAAGGAAAAATATTTAAGGTTGTCGAGAATCAACCTACTCCCAAAGAAGGTATGACAACGTTTTATGAGTATGTTCAATCAAACCTGAAATACCCATCTGAAGCTAAGCAAATGGGAATAGAAGGAAAGGTTTTTGTTCAGTTTGTTGTGGCCAAAGATGGGAAAATAATGGAAGTACAGACAGTAAAAGGAATTGGCGGTGGTTGTGATGAGGAAGCAGTACGAGTAATTGAAGAAAGTTTACCGTGGAGCCCTGGAATGGAAAAAGGAAAGAAGGTAAATGTAAGAATGATAATGCCTATAACTTTTAAATTAGGATAAAAAGTCAAGTGATTATAAATCGATTTTAAAAGAATTATACTATTAAGTTTTTTGTTTTTAAAATGATCAATTATATACAATTATTTTATTTAAAACATTTGAAAATGAAAGCGCTAAAAACAACCAAACAAATCCTGACCGCATTACTGGTCACAATTTTGCTCTTTTCATGCAATCAACAACCGATTGATCCAAGCACTACACTCGATGAAGTTTTTATTCCGGCTGGGTTCATTCAAACTGACGAGCTATCAACAGATATGAAAACCAGGCTGGAAGAAATGAGACTAAAAAACCAAGACGACTTTTATTACTATCTCAAACTCAAAGATGGGCCAGTTGAAATTGAGAAAGAATTGATTTTTCCTCAGAATGAGCTGAAAATAGAAACCGTCGACGCGGAGTGGAATTCTGATGGCTCAGCAAAATACCATGGTGTAATTGTAAAGAAGATTAAAGGTGATTGGACCAATGAGCTGTTTGAGTACTATGATGAAAAAGCAGAACCAAAAGGAGGTATGGAGGCATTAAAAACATTGATTTCAGAAAATCTTAAATATCCCGATTATGCAAAGCAAGAGAAAATAGAAGGCAGGGTGTTTGTACAGTTCATCGTCCAAAAAGACGGCTCACTCCGAGAGGTACAAGCCGTAAAAGGGATTGGTGCAGGCTGCGATGAAGAGGCTGCACGTTTTGTATTTAAAGAGACGGAATGGACCCCAGCAAAGATCATGGGTAAACCTGTAGAATCAAGGCTGATCCTGCCAATCACGTTTAAACTCGAATAAACATAAGGACCGGCTTTAATGCCGGTTTTTATTCGACTATTATAACTAAGAATTTAGTTTTATAATTAAGAAATTAGTTAAATAAATTTTTATAACAAATCAATTCGTATCATGAAAACAAGACAGATTATTTTAAACGTACTATCCAGTCTATTCTTATTGAGCATAATAAGTTCATGCAACCAGGACAAGGTTGATCCTGCCCTGGTTCTGGATGAGGCATTCGTTCCAGAAGGTTATTCTCAAATTGACAACCCTTCCATGGATGCACTGTCAAGACTGGAAGAACTCAGGCTGGAAAATCCTGAGGATTATTACTACTACCTGGAACGAGAAAACAAGGACGTCGGAAAATCAAGAGATTGGGTCTTCCCACAAAAGGAATTGAAGATTGAGCATGTAGTATACGAGGGAGAGGATAGAGCTGCTCAAAACAGGAAATTATTGGGTGTCATTGTGAAGAAGATCAAAGGAAACTGGCAGGATGAAGAATTTATGGTTATCGACAATCAACCTACACCAGAAAATGGCATGAAGGCCTTATATGAATACATTGGAGGAAACTTGAAATATCCGGAAGAGGCTAAAAAGGCCGGCATTCAAGGAAGAGTTTTTATAGAGTTTGTCGTTGACAAAGATGGAAAACTTACCAATATCAAGGCCTTAAAAGGTATTGGAAGCGGTTGTGATGAAGAAGCAGTGCGAGTGCTTCAGGAATCGCCAAAATGGATTCCAGGAAGTGTTATGAATATGCCGGTGAGGGTACGAATGATCTTACCAATAAGCTATAAACTCAACTAGGCGGCTAAACACAATTTTGGGTGGGTCCTCTCAGCCTGGTACCCACCCATTATTATTAATTTGAACACGCCAGCTTTTACATCAACTTAAAACAAACATAGACATGAAAAAGCATCAAAATCCCATAGAATCATCTCAAATTGACGCGATAATCGATGTAAAATCAGAAAGGGTCGAAAAGCGCAATAAATACAAACATGTAATTTCTTCATTTAGTTTTTGCATAAGTATTCTTGCCATCATTTTCGTGTTTGAATATAAGACGTTTGATGAAGGAAGCATGGTTCAGCTGACAAGTCTTGTTGGTGAATTTGAGGACTTGGTAGACATACCTGTAACTCAGCAACCGCCACCTCCCCCACCGGTTGTTCAACAGCCCATCGTTATTGAAGTTCCGGATGACAAAGAAATTGAAGAGGATATCGAAATTAATCTTGACATCACTATGAACGAAGAGGATATTGTCGATGAATTAGTTGTGTTTGATGAACCTGAAGAGGAAGTCGCAGAAACAATATTTAAAATAGTGGAAGTAATGCCATCTCCCATAGGAGGCCTTTCAGCCTTCTATAAGTACTTGAATGAAAATCTGAAATACCCACAAAAGGCAACTAGAATAGGTATTGAAGGGAGAGTATATCTAAGTTTTGTTGTAGAAACTGACGGATCCCTTACAGATGTAAAGGTAATGAAAGGTATAGGAGCTGATTGTGATGAGGAGTCGATCCGCGTTATGCAGAACGCGCCAAAATGGAATCCGGGTAAACAGCGTGGAAATCCTGTTCGTGTGCGTTATGGGTTTCCAATAGTATTTAAATTGAATTAATGGATCAAAAAATCCTTTTTTATAAAGGAGCTTTTTTAGCTCCTTTTTTCATAGCCAACAAGAAAACTGATTTTTTCGTTAATTAACTAGTTTTTCAGTTGATTAACTGATTTTCCAGTTGTACATTTATTGAATCTACGCAATAGCCCAGTTTTCAATATGAAAAACCTGACTAGAAAAGAAGAAGAATTGATGAAGATCCTCTGGAAAATCAAGGAAGGATTTGTAAAAGATATCGCCGAGCACTATTCAGAGCCTAAGCCTCATTATAATACCATATCTTCCTTAGTACGCTTGCTGGAAGAAAAAGAATATGTAGACCATAAGGCTTATGGAAATACACACCAGTACTTCCCCATCATAAGTAAACAGGAATATCGCAAGTCTTTCATCAAAGATGTGGTGAAGGACTATTTTGACAATTCCTACAAGCAAACCGTTTCACTTTTCATTGAAGAGCAAAATCTAAGTAAGGATGACCTCGATGAACTCTTTGATTTAATAAATACCAAAAAAGAAGAACTATGAAAGAACTGGCACTTTATCAACTCGAAGTAGCAATTTGTCTCACGGTACTTTTTGGATTGTATTTTTTGATGTGGCGAAAGGAAACAAATTTTCTTCTTAAACGATTTCTATTGATTAGCATACCATTTCTATCGATAATCATTCCGTTGATTGATTTTAATATATCATTTGCTACAGAGCGCCCTGCCCTGGAATATCTGGTCTACCTTCCACATCAGATCATGTTGCAGTCAGAGATTGTTTTTGCTCCAAAGCCCGAGAGAATCAGCATTTGGCAAATCTTAGCAGTTGTATGGATTTTTGGATCATTTTTCATGACTGTGCGATTAGGGATCAGTCTTTGTAAAATATGGAGAATTGGTCGGCAGGCAGTTTACTCAACTGATGGAAACTATAAACTTGTAGATGATGCTATCCAATCCTTTTCATTTTTCAACCTTATTTTAATCAATAAAACACAAGCTGGTTCCTCAGCTAAAGAGTATATCCTTGCTCATGAACTAGCCCACAGTCGGCAGGGACATTCTTATGATGTCGTTTTCCTGGAACTTATTAAAATCATGCAATGGTTCAACCCGTTCATATGGATACTCACACATGCCAGCAAGCAAAACATGGAATTTCTTGCAGATCAGGAAGCAACAACTTCTAACAACAATAAGGAACATTATCAATACGCAATCGTTCATTATGCGTCAAATTATGGTTATCAGCTGTTAAAGACACAGTTTTCAAAATCAAATCTTAAGAAGAGGATCACCATGATGAATCAACCAAACAATCAAAAAATCGCAATAAGCAAATTGCTTGTACTGCTGCCAATAATAGGTGCACTTTTCATGTCATTTTCCTTAAAGGTTGAAAACCTGGATTTGAAGAGAGAACTTTTAGAATTTGTTCCAATTTTTAACACCAACATTTCAAATGAAGAGATCTCAATCAAAATGTCAATAATCAATAAAATAAATCCACTAGGTAGCTATGTTCAAAATGGCATTTTGGACCATTCATCTATGATTTCTGACCAGCACCACCTTGAAGTCAGGGAAATTGGAGGAATCATAAAAACTGAATCAGGCGATCCTGTTATTGGTTGCAATATAATCATCAAAGGAACGACAACTGGCACAATTTCAGATGGCAATGGGAATTTTCTCATCGAGGTTCAACCAGAACACTCAGAACTGGTATTTTCATATGTAGGCCTGGAAACCGAAATTGTCAAAATTTCTGAAGGTCCCAATTATTCTATCATCATGAAGGCTGATCCGGAATATTCGGACCTTCCTCATCCCCAAACGCTTGCTATTGGTCATGATCCCTATGGATACGGCTCTCTATTCTCTTTAGATTATGTACTTTACCTTAAACATCTTGAGGAAGAAGGACAGCTCTTGTTTATCGTTGACGGCAAAGAAGTTAATCAGGAAGATTTCAAATCAATCCAGCCAGACAATATTGAGAGTATAAGTGTGTTGAAAGATGCAAGTGCCGAATTAAAATATGGGGAAAAAGCGAAAAATGGAGTAATTCTGATTAAAACAAAGAAAGCCAAATCAAATCAACCAGTCTATACCGATGTCACCATCATCGATGATAACAACAAAGAAGGTCTCAAACTTAAAACAGATGGCAATTTAGATTTTGGGCAAGAAAATCCGCCAGTATTTTACAAAGACGGCGAAGAGATCTCAGAAGAAGAAATGGAGCAAATTGAACCTCATGATATTCAAAGTATTGAAGTAATTAAGGGAAAGGCTGCCAAAGAAAAATATGGAAAAAAAGGGAAAAATGGGGTAATTCTTATCAAACTGAAGAAGTAACTGCCTTATAAACAGCCTTCATGCGTGTAATACAACATGGCAAAACAAATCTGTTTACCAGCTGAAATGATCTGACAGACAGCATATAGATTGCTTCGCCATCGTTCGCAATGACGCTTATTATAAATGTCACAAAATCAATAATTTAATTCAATTTTTCAGTAACTTGTTTGTTTCGTTTTAGAGATGGCCTTGTGCGGGTTGGACCACTACCAAAGCTATTTTTTTATGTCTAAGATCAGTACTTTTTTATGCTTCGTATACTTGATTACTTTTTTCCAGTGCCAACAAAAAAACCAGCTCGCACAAAATGAGACTGCCCTTATTAATGAACTGGCTGCAGCAGAAGAAATAAATGTAGCTCAACAAATAACATCAGGACCAAATAAGTACCTTGATATTCCAGAAGAAAGCAGAAGTGATCCTGGCAGCTCTCCTATTGTATTAGACATCATATCTGCCAGATCAGACGTTCGAGATAAAAAATTAACGGACTTATTTTCAAAAATAAGATATATTCCAATTAGGTTTAATGAATCTTTAGATACGTTCCTTCTTAAACATTTTAGATTTGATTTTCTCATAACACCAAATAGCATTATTGCTACAAACGAAGCGTTTGGGATAACTCATTTTGATACCAATGGACATTTTGTAAAACAAATCGCTAAAAATAAATACCACTACACGGCCTACCCTGAGGGCAATACGCTGATGGTTTCTCCTGAAGATCGCAATGAATTTATAGGTTCCAAACAATCGGTTCACGCGCTTGAGGATCATATTTATTACGAATTTCACAATGCTCCAGCACAAGTGGGAAAGATGATGGAATACAATGTTTCACCAACTGCATTGTCAGCAACAACGCTGCAGCCCTTAGAGAATTCTCAATATATCCCAATAGGTTTGGAACTCTTTGATATGGATATAGAAGAAAAGAAAGGAAAATTGCAGCGCTTAGCCATTAAAGATAGAATTCCTATAAATCGTGAAAATTGGATATCCAGATATGGCGTATTAGGTTCCAGTGAAACGGGATCATTTATATTTTCTACAGATATAAATGGAGACACACTCACAAAATTCACAGACAACGATCCAGTCAGACACTTTTCTGGAAGCTTGTACCGATCAATTGATTCCCAGGGCACCCAATATTACTATAATGGTCAGCAGCATATCAGGCAAGCACACAATGACACGATATACATCATTACAGGATCAAATAAACTTTCACCAAAATATGTGCTGGATTTTGGTGAAAAAGGTATTAGGAGTACTATGGAAGGAATTGATCCGAAAATGAGTTTGGCAGATAAATTTATCCCTACTCAAATTGTCGAATCGGCAAAGTACCTATTCATGATTTATACGCAAAATAATGCCAATCCGAACAATGCAAAAAAAGGAACTGTCTTTTACAATGCATGCATTTTTGATAAAGCAAAAGATGAATTATACCACCTCTATATCGATAAACCTCCATTTGTCCCTATAGGAAGAAGCTGGCCTCAAAATCCTTCTGGATTCCTTGAAAATAATTATGATAATGGACCTGACTTTTGGCCTGAAAAAGTTGCTCATGATGGCATGCCATTTATGTCGCTGAAAATAAGTGAGATTCCACAAAACCAGAACCTTTGGAAGGGCCACGAAGCGATGAATGACAATATCAACAAAATGAAGAAAACAGATTATTTATTAATGATCGCCCAATAACACCAACCATCATGCTCAAACAATACTTTAGAATTCTGCTTCGAAATATTTCCAAAAGTCCACTGTACTCGACTGTCAATTTTACTGGCCTTACCCTTAGCCTTGCTGCAAGCCTGCTCATCTATCTCTGGATTTATGATGAACTAAGCTTCGATAAAATGCATGAAGATCACGAGCAAATCTATCGTGCGCTCACCTTTCGCAAAGCAGGGACCGACTTTGTAAAAACATCAGCTCTGCCCCTGCCCCTGGCCGAGTACTTAAGAAATGAATATAGCCAAATTGAAACTGCCACCTTCATCAAATACGAATCTGAAACCCCACTGCAGCTCGGTGAACAAAAAATTGAAGTAGTGCCTGCTTATGTTGACACTCATTTTTTTGAAGTATTTTCAGGTTTTAAATTCGTGGAGGGTGATATAAAGACAGCCCTGAGTGAACCTCGTTCTATTATCCTTTCTGAGAAAACAGCAAAAATCTTATTTGGCGATGAAAAGGCCATTGGCAAGACAGTGGAGAGCAACAAGTATCGCCAAGGCGATGTTTATACAGTTGGCGGAGTTATTAAAATTCCACCACACAGCCACATCGATTTTGGTTTTATCACATTTATTGACCACAATAATTTTCTCCACCGAACCTACACCAACAACTGGAAACAACAGGAATGGTTAAATATATATATCAAATTGAATAAACAGGCGACAGTTTCCGGAGAATTTATCTCCTCCATCAATGATTACTACTCGGAACAAGCTGGGAAACCCAAACGAATTCTTTTCCAGCCTTTAGCAAATATCCATCTGTATTCAGACTACACCTCGCAGCATGACCGCAATTTGGGCGAAGTTAAATATATCTTCATTTTTTTAGGTTTGGCAATTGCTATTGTCGCGCTAGCCGTTTTTAATTTTATCCTCCTCACTATAGCCAGGGCGTCCGAGCGTTTCAATGAGATCGGTTACCGAAAAATTGTAGGCGCTTCCAAAATTCAGCTCTTTACACAATATATCATAGAGTCATTTGTGCAAGTGCTAGCTGCTATCATGTGCGGACTGCTTTTGGTGTATATTTTGATTCCTTGGTTTAATCAGCTTACGGGAAAGTTCATCTATTTTATTCCGTCCTTCAATTTCATCGCAACTACTCTATTACTTGCATTGCTTATTTGCCTTCTTGCAGGCTTGTATCCGGCATTTTATTTGTCTTCATACAATCCTCTGCTCATATTTAAAGGGGGAAATTCGAGTGGGTCAAAACAAATTATAGTTAAATCGCTAATTACAACTCAATCCGTTATCTCTATCTTTCTTTTAATTATAACCACTGCAGTTTATCAACAAATCAGCTACATCAATAATAGTGCCCTCGGGCTGGACAAAGAAAATATTGTAGTTATACCAACCGGCTTATGGTACGATAATGCAGCTTTTAAAAATGAACTACTGCAAAATTCAGATATTATCTCTGCCACTTTCAGTAGCAGAGCTCCAGCTGATTTTCATAATCAAATACCTCTTTCCATTCACGGGATAGACACCGTTTTTGCAACGCTCTTTTGGGTGGATAAGGACTTTGCAGCAACATATAATGTGGAAATTATTGAAGGAGAGTTTCTCAAAACAACAAATGATGAATATATAAATCGTGTACTTACAAAAAAAGACACTTCCAATTCTCATCTGATTTCAATCCCAATGGTAATCAATGAAACAACCAGAGATATGCTAAACCTCAGTGATCCAATTGGACAACGCATTGGAAACAACATTGTAATTGGTGTTGTAAAAGATTTTCATCTGAGGCCATTGCAATATAAAATAGCACCTGTCGTCATGGTTAATAATCCTGAAAATATTATGACCTTGAATGTGAAGGTCAATCCTGAAAATAAAATGGAAACAATAGCCTTTATCCGTGATCTTTATTCCAAACATAGAGATAATAGAGGATTTTCATACAGCTATTTTGAGGACGAGCTCACTGCTTTATACGAGGCTGAAAACAGGATGGCAGGCATGCTCTTTTATGCCACAGTGCTGGGATTTATTATTTCACTGTTAGGCATCTTCAGTCTTGCAAGTTATGGAGCACAGCGCAGACGACAGGAAATCGGTATCCGAAAAATCAATGGGGCCAGGACAGAAAATATCATGGTCATGCTCAATAGTGATTTCCTGCGATGGATTTTGATAGCGTTTATCATCGCTTTACCGATCGGAATATATGCCATAAATCAATGGTTAGCGAACTACGCCTACCGGGCTGAGATCAACTGGTTTTTGATCGCTTTTATTGGATTTTCTGTGCTTTTGGTTTCATTCCTTTCGATCAGCTGGCAGTGCTGGCGGGCAGCAAGAGAGAATCCTGTGGATGTATTGAGGTATGAATAAACGTCTATTGCATCGACTGCTCATTCAGCGTGAATGAGATTTTGTGATATTTCTGTTCATTACTTGCATCTTCATTTTTCTCTAGATCATGATCAAATAGTCGGTTCAGATTGTTGCCAGCAAGATCTTCCAGTCTTGATTCGATCACCAATTCGTATTTTCCAGACCTCCATTTTTCTTCAGGAGTAAAAAACCATTGGGATTCGCAATCTTTCAAGATCGTTGAACCTTCAATCAGTTGACCGTCCTTATTAACGGTAATGGCATTTGTAGCAAGTTCAAAATCAATGGATTCACCAAAATTGACTATTAGATTATTTAAGGAAGTTGTCCTGGGATAGGTTAATTCCCAATCATGAATCGATGGCTTATCGCGATCATCACGGAGAATGCTGTAATCTTTAATAAAATCATTGCCTAACTCCAGTCCATACTGATCTTTCCATGCTTTTGAAATGATAACTCTATAACACAAACCAACTTCCAATGGCGGCCCCATTTTTAAATTTGGTTGCAGGTCCCTCTTGATTCTGCCAGGATCCAGCCACATGGTCAGGTTTGTTCGATCAGCATTCCATAACTCCGGTTGAAGATCAAGCAATACATTTGGAATTATTTCTCCTTTTTCGTTCAGTACTTGAATGAAATTCTTTGTCTTTCCCTCCTGCATCGGTTGAGAAAACTGAACATGAATCTTAAGTAGATTTGCCGGGATAATCTGGGAAGAAGGATATATATTTATTACTGATGGCCTCTTTAAAGTTGGAGAGAAAGGCACTGAAAATTCATGAATCATTTCTCCTCTTACCCTGATTTCATAATCCAAACCAAACGTAAATGGAACAATGGGATAAAAGAATATTTCTTTAGTTTCCATTTCATATTTTCCCAATATGGAAGTTGTTTTATCCTTCAGGAAAACTTCAATAAACTTATTATCCTCTTCATTAATTTGAAATGAAACACCAATTGCATTTTCTTCTTCCCAGATTATGGAAGTTCCCCCTGATTGGCCTATAACATTAGGAATAAGAAAAATAAAAAGGGAGAATGTTAAAAAAACCTCCCTTATGTAGTTTGGGTTTACAGCCATCTATTATTTGACGTGGACAGATTCAAATCTCCATTGGATTTTCGTTGAATGATTACAAATTGTGTTTCATCTAGTTTATCCAACTGCAATACATTGACCATCGGAAGTGCGATAAATTCAACACCCCTGGTAGCGGATCTTTCTTTTACAGGCTCTGTCAAGGATTCCTGATAGTTTGCAATATCCTTGAATGATATTTTCATTACCGCCCTGTTGCTATTTGCCATTAGCAAATAGTTCTCTCCGTCCTTTTCCATAGTAATCATATCCAGTGGAGTATTCCCATTTCCTAATTCTGCAACAGTACGGCCTTTTACATGTTCACCTGACTTCAAATTATTAAGAGGAAATAAGACCAATGGAGTGCAGGTATAGCTGGCTATTAAATTCGATTGTCCATTAATTTTTGCAGAGGTAAATGTCTTTATGGGAGCATGTGTTTCATATTGCCCGTGAGCTGCATGATATATCTCCAAAGAAGCCTGATCCTGAGACGCTGTGAATGGAAAGGGAATACTTCTGAATGTGGAGCCAAACTCCTGGTTTGAAAGTCCCGAGACCATCACTTTTCCATCGCTGTAACCCAAATCAGAAATCGCCCATTGACGAAGCGAACGGCCTCTTTGATCTTTGGCATCGACAGCAATTGCATCATTAAGTGGCACACTGGAATATAAAATATCTGAGGTGTTTACTAGATCAATTTTACCATCAGTAAGTGAAACTAGTGCAGGGGACCCATTGGCAAGATGAACAGACAAATACACCTTTTTAGACAGCGGATTCACTGCCATATCCTGAATTGAAAGGTTATCAGATGTTGTCCCCAGTGCATCAGCTAGTTTTAAATCAATTTTTTCTACAGATTGTGCCTCCGCTTTCTCGATTACTTCTTCATCCCCCGTCTCAATGGCAAATACTGAGGCGCTTTTGGAGTCCCCAATAAATAATATTCCTTCAGGACCGAAGCTTAGCGCATTCATTGATTGAATCTGCGGTGTACCCAAAACAAAATTACTTTTTAAACTTTTGATTTCTTTTTTATCACTGGCAAAGACTCCAGCTGATATTGTGAGCATAATAAACAAGGTCAATAACTTTTTCATGGCTAGTAAATTTTGGTTAATAGTTCAAAGTGATTCAATTTTTATAGAATAACTATCCCTAAAATAAAGAAACAACAGGTCAATCATTATTCTGTCAATCAGTAAGATGCTAATTAATTCTGATTTTTTTTTGAAATTCGCCAGTGTAGTCATTTTTTATAAAAAAATGCAACAATATTTCACTAATTAATGGCCTACTTAGATATATTTGATATAATATCAGTATACACAAATCCATGAAAATGCAAAATTTATATATTTTCACTACCCTCATATTTGTATCCATTGCAGCATTTAGCCAAAACAACAACCTATGTCAGGGGAATTACTACGAAGAAGCTGAAGCAGCGCAAATTTTAAAGGATGCACAATTGAGCTACACTTCAAAACAAGCATGGGAACAACGAACCGAAGTGATCCGTGCAGGAATACTAAACGGTGCAGAACTAAATCCGATGCCAAAAAAGACACCATTAAATATAATCCGAAAAGACCTCCGAAATTACGGCACATATACAGTGGAAAACGTTGCATTCGAGAGCTTGCCAGGAGTGATGGTTACAGGTGCTTTGTATGCTCCTGCAAATCTAAAAGGTAAAGTTGCAGGAATCATCACTCCACATGGCCACTGGTCCAAACCAGACGATTATGGACGATATCGGGAAGATGTACAGAGACGTGCTGCATCATTAGCCATGATGGGATCTTATGTTTTTACGTACGACATGGTGGGGTATGGCGAATTGGAAGATTATGGCTGGATTCATCGCCACCAAAAAACATTAAAGCTCCAGCTTTGGAATAGCAAAAGGGCTCTGGACTTTTTACTGACACTGGATAAAATTGATAAAAACAGAATAGGCGTAACTGGTGCCTCAGGAGGAGGAACACAGTCCTTTTTACTTGCAGCAGTTGACGACAGAATCGCTGTTTCTGTTCCTACGGTGATGGTTTCTGCGCACTTTTTTGGGGGGTGCGTCGGAGAGAGTGGCATGCCCATTCACAAGAGCGATCATCATCAAACCAACAATGTAGAAATTGCTTCCTGTTTTGCACCAAAGCCTCAGCTTATCATTTCCGATGGTGACGACTGGACCAAAAACAACACAGAAGTCGAATATCCATTTATGCAATATATCTATGGCCTGTATGGCAAAAAAGAAAATATAGCCCACCACCATCTCCCTGATGAAGTTCATGATTATGGAATTAATAAGCGATTGGCCATGTATCCATTTATGGCAAAGCACTTGAAGCTGAAACTAAAGAACATCCAGGATGAACAGGGAAATATTACAGAACAAAATGTAGTTATTGAAGATTACAGCAAATTCAAGATGTTTGGTTATTCATTTCCAATCCCCAATCATATCGTAAAATCCAATGATGAAGTTCGATGGTGATTGACTCAGGTATATTTTATCTATGAAACAATCTGCCTTAACCATTTTTGTTGCGTTAATATTCCAATAGAATAATAGAAAAGTTATCACAAGGAATGCACTTGAGTTAGCTTCCTAAGCAGGAGTTTCTATTAATCATACGAAAGTTCGATGACCTATCAATTTTAATACACTTCAATTATTCACTGAAAAATTGAATAGAAAGTATTAAATTTCTTTCTGGATTCTATTGCATTAAAGCTTTAAATGCCTTCAACCATGAAAATTTGTATCGTTTTGCCACTACTTTTGGTATTGACTAGTTGTATTTACTATGACGGGATTTGTCAACCAAGACAAAAAGTTGATAGCCTTTTACAATCACTCAATACAACTCCTCAGGATACCAATCGAATCAAAATTTATGGTGAATTGTGCTGGGCCTATGCCGGTACTAGAGACAAGCTAGATAGTGCCAAAATATTTGCAGATAGCATATATTTTCTTGCTAATCGATTAAAAGATGAACGAATAATAGTGTATGCACATTTCTATTTCGGTACAATAGAAAGGCATTTGGGTAATTTATCCAGTAGCCTTGAGCACTTCAAAAAATATGTAGATTACCATGAGAAAAATGGAAATACTCATCTCCTTGCAACCGGTTTATATCAGGTAGCAATAATCCAAAAAAGCATGGGAAATTTTGATGAAAGCCTCAGTTCGTTTTATCGGGTACTTGAAATTCATGAATTAAATGACTTCAAATATGGAGTTGGATTTACATTGAATGCAATGGCAGGAATTCAACGTAGGACAAAAAACTATGATAATGCTATGGAAAGTTTTCAAAGGGCAATTTCTCTATTTAAGGAGTTAAATGAAAAGTCGGATTTAGCTATGTCTATGGAAAACCTCGGAAACCTCTATGCCGAGATAGATCAATATGATTCTGCTTTATATTATTATAACCATGCTCTAGAAATCGATACCAGACTAAACAAAAAATATGGTATAGCTTCCGAATTGGAAAACTTAGGAAATTTATATTTTAAGATGGGAGATTTCAACCAGGCATTGAACTATCAACTTCAGTCCTTTGCAATAAGAGAACAACTTCCTCAACAAAGAGAACTTGCCCAAACCCAAATCAACGTTGGAAAGACCTACAGTCAGCTAAGGGAATTTCAAAAAGCAAAAGTTTTCCTTCAGCAATCACTGGAATTGTCAAAAAAAATATCTGCAAGACCCTTGGTTTTGGAATCAATTAAGGCTTTGGCAGACCATTACCAATTGAAAAAGAATTATTATCTGGCCAATGAATTTCAAAAGCAATACAGTCTGCTTAAGGATTCTTTATTAAATGAAGAAAAGCTGAAGCAGATTAATGAATTAGAAACCCAATATCAAACGGCTCAAAAAGATCAGGAAATAATTCTACTATCTAAAGAAAATGAAATTCAAGAGGCTAAGGCAACCAGGCAATCCACTTTAAGAAATGCACTATTAGGCTTTATGGTTTTTGTCATGGCGCTAAGTGTTTCGATATTGATTTCGTTAAAACAAAAACTAAAAAATCAACGCATTATCTCTGCAAAAAATGAAGAAATAAAAACTTCAAATTACAAAAGAAAACTCACTGACCTTGAATTGAAAGCCCTGAGATCACAAATGAATCCACATTTCATTTTTAACTGTATAAATTCCATCAACAGAATGATTCTGACTGGAGAAAGCGATGAAGCCTCGCGATATTTAAACAAATTCTCCAAAATGATTCGTCTTACTCTGGAAAATTCAGAAAATTCAAGCATATCACTTGAAGCAGAGTTGGCGATGCTCGAAGCGTATATTCAATTAGAATCGGTTCGGTTTAAAGGCATGATCAACTATTCTATGACGGTAGAAGAAAGTATAGATCCCTCATCAATAAATCTACCCCCCATGGTATTGCAGCCATTTATTGAGAACGCCATTTGGCACGGATTGATGCATAAAAATGAACCGGGGAATATTCATATTGCAATCCATGAAGAAAATGATGTATTACGGTGCGCCATTGAAGATGATGGTGTTGGAAGAGAAATGGCCTTACAACTAAAAGAACAAATTCCTTCAAAAAATAAATCCCTGGGGATAAAAATAACAGAAGAACGACTAAAATTGATCAGCAAAGAAAAGCTGATTGATTGGATAAAAATAGAAGATTTGAAGGACGCCTATGACAAAGCGATAGGTACAAGAGTAAATCTGAGTATTCCAATTGGATAATCCAACAACCATGATAAACGCGATAATCATCGATGACGAGTATGATGGAAGGGAAGCACTTAAGCTCTCGTTGAAGAGATATTGCCCTGAAATTAACATACTTCATTTATGTGAAAATGCAGATGAAGGGATCAGGATTATTCAATCAAGCAAACCAGATCTTATTTTTCTTGATGTTCAAATGCCTCACAAGTCAGGTTTTAATTTGCTGGAGGAATTGGGAGAATTTGATTTTGAAGTAATCTTCGTGACAGCACATGATAAGTATGCAATTAAAGCCATTAAATTTAGTGCATTGGATTATTTATTGAAACCAGTTGATGTTGATGATCTTCAAAAAGCCATTCAAAAAGCGAAAGTTCGCCTCAACCAAAAAGGATCTCACCATAACTACACCTCTCTGTTGAAGAATGTTGGATTCAAGCAAAAACAGTTGGATAAAATTGCCATCCCAACCATGGAAGGAATTCTCTTTGAGTCATTACAAGATATCATCTATTGCCAAGCCGATGGAAATTATACAACGCTTGTTATGCTACAAGGTGACAAAATTGTTGTCTCAAAAAGTTTAGGGGATTTTGAAAATATGCTTTCAGTAAGCGGATTTTTTCGGGTACATCATACCTATTTAATCAATCTGAAACATATAAAAAAATACATTAAGGGAGAAGGTGGTTACGTGATTTTGGAAGGTAACCACCACGTTGATGTATCAAAAAGAAAAAAGGAAGCTTTCCTGCAGGTCCTTCATAAAATCTGATTCTTCTTTTTATAATTCTTTTGCCTGCCCCACTTATTCTTTATTGAATACACTTATACATTCAGTCTCCCCACTTATTCATTCTTCATGGATTATTAATGGTTTTAAGTCCAATTTTCAATCCTTAATTCACACTTAAAACCATACTTAACAAAACACTATTAACCATGAAAAAAATAACCAAATACTGGATGATGGCATGTTTCTATATGCTTTTATCACTGATTGCCTGTGAAACTAATCCTGATGAAATCGTTCCCGATGATGATAACGATCCTCAACTTATTGACGATAGTCCTGACGACAATGATCCGCCTACAGACGAACTCGACATGAATAAAGTAAGCGACCAATTAATATTCGAAAATGCCACATCAATGACTGGCAATATTCCTGCCTCCTCAAACCTGACTGATCTCAAGATAGATAAGGATACAATATTTTTGGTTGAAGAATTTAAAAACCGAATTCAAATACTATCACCACAAACATTTGGATCGGGCATATCCACATATGTCCAGGTAAAGGGTGCCAACAAATATTTCGACATAATACCTCCTGAAGGAGAAGTTACTGATACAGTTTACGCCTTTTATATAGGAATTGATCCGGTTGATTTAAAGCTTCCTATAACATTTACACTAATTATTTCAGCACATGAAAATGGAAATCAAATTGATAGTTTTGAAAAGGAAGTGGTGGTTGAAAAAAAGAGTGTAACTCCTTGCAGTCCGGCATTACCTGCTCAAAATTGGTTTTGGTTATGGACAACTGTTGATGGAAATCTATGGTCAGTACCTGGTGTACCTATCCGCCAGGAAGGAACTGTAAATGGTTGTTGTGATATAAATAGCGGTGTAAGTATCGATTGCATTGCAAATGGGATTCCCGAAAGTGCATGGATTGCGATGGCATATGAAAATTATATCCTGGCTAATATGGAGTATTTATCTTTTAAAGAAGATGGCTCAATGATTGGAGAATTAGTGGTACAAACACAAAATATTGATCCATCAGAATCAGATTTTTGCAATACCACTCCCGACTACCTCAGAACAATTAAGTACAATAAATTCTGGGGTGATTATACCTATAATTCCAACGCTAGCAAGCTATCTTTTACCAGTATTGAAGCGCGAACCTCAGAAGTGTACCTGCCAGATTATGACTTGACGGTCACCGAATACGACAGATACTATATCAGCACCTTCTTTGAATATGAGATCATCAGCTGCCACTTCATGGTAGAACGAAGTAATTTGGAAGGATCAATCAGAGAACGAATGTTCGAGAGAAAATTTGGGACAGGTGTTGATACAGAAGACGAATACAAATTCTATTGGTATGATTAAATCTTCTCATACCTATGTTGAAGTGTGAATAGATAGTCCAATCGTCAGATTGGATTATTTATTTTCATTAAATTTCCTTCATGAAGAAAAAAGAATGCCCATCCTGTGCAATGGAAATTGATGAAGACAGCAAGGTTTGTCCGATTTGCTCCTATGAGTTTCCTCAAACCAGCAACATGATAAAATGGGTGGCTATTCTGTTGATTATCATTTTTCTTCTATACTTCATATTGTAGTTTTCAAATCTCTTTAATTAGTATTTCATCAGACAGAGAATTGATTTTTCCTACCTTCGCATCCTGAAAACAAAAAAACATTGAACTTCAATCCATTCGACATAGATCTTCCGATTAAGGACATCATTGAAGATGTCAGGCAAAAACTTGCTGATGAAAATACCATCATCGTCCATGCGCCAGCCGGTGCTGGGAAAAGCACGATTTTGCCATTGGCGCTATTTGATCAACCAACAATTCAAGACAAGAAGATCATCATGCTCGAGCCACGGAGATTGGCGGCCCGAACAATTGCCTCCCGAATGTCAGATCTGCTTGGTGAATCTGTTGGTCAAACGGTTGGCTACAGAATACGATTTGACACTAAAATTAGCGAAAACACCAAAATTGAAGTTGTCACGGAAGGCATCTTGACGCGTATGATCCATAGCGACAATGCACTGGAAGGAGTTGGACTGGTCATATTCGATGAATTTCATGAACGCAGCATTCATGCGGATGTTGCCCTGGCACTTTGCCGTGAAGGGCAACACATCCTGAGACCGGATCTCCGAATTATGATCATGTCAGCCACGTTGGACATGCCATTGCTTACTGAATTACTGCAAGCTCAGACTGCGACGAGCAAAGGAAGGCAATACCCGGTCGATGTCAAGTATACAGGGCAGCAGGATGAATGGATGATTCCCGAACTTACAGCCCAAACTGTGCTCAAAGCTGTAAAAGAGAACAAAGAAGGTGACACCCTGGTTTTTCTGCCTGGTCAGGGAGAGATCAAAAAATGTGAAGAGATCCTGCGTAAATCATTAAAAGGATTTATGATTCATCCACTGTATGGACAATTGCCACAAGGAAAGCAGTTTGCAGCCATCTTCCCCAATCAAGAAGGAAAAAGAAAAATTGTACTGGCCACCAATATTGCAGAAACCAGCCTTACTATTGAAGGCGTGAAAATTGTGGTGGATTGTGGTTTTGAACGTACTTCAAAATTTGATCCAAAATCAGGATTATCAAGATTGGAAACGGTTCAAATCACCAAAGACTCAGCAGATCAACGTGCGGGTCGTGCGGGGCGGTTGAGTCCTGGTGTGTGTTACCGGATGTGGTCGTTGGCCACACACGAACGATTGGGTGATCATCGCATTCCGGAAATCATGGAAGTAGATCTAGCCTCTTTGGTGCTAGACATGGCCAAATGGGGTATCATTGATATTCTGCAGTTGACCTGGTTATCCCCACCACCTCAAGCTAAAATATCTCAGGCAAGTGAATTGCTGCATCAGCTGAATGCACTGGAACATGGCAAGATCACGGACCATGGCATCAAAATGCATGAGCTCCCATGCCATCCAAGGATTGCACACATGCTGATTATGGCGGAAGAAGATGGATTGTTGGATTTGGCAACTGATATTGCTCCGTTTTTGGAAGAAAGAGATCCCATGCAACGGGAAGCTGGCATTGATATCAATGACCGGGTTGAAGCATTGAGAAGATACCGGTCTGGCGGTGGTAAAAATCCAAGGTTCAGGAGAATTGAGAAAATTTCTGCCTCCTATAGAAAGTTGTTTCATTTCCAGGAAAATAACGATTCATTTGATCCATACGAAACTGGTGTACTATTAGCATATGCTTACCCTGAACGGATAGCATTTGCCCGACCCGGAAACAACGCCCAGTTCCAGATGTCTAATGGCAGATATGCCATGGCAGGCCATACAGACGATTTGGCCCATGAGCCATGGCTGGCAATTGCCCATGTAGATGCACGAGATGGAATGGGCAAAATATTCATGGCGTCTCCCCTCAATCCAAAAGACCTCGCTCCTATGGTGAAGGAACAGGAAATAATCACCTGGGACACCAGGAAGGGCGGTTTGATTGCTTCTAAAGATCTAAGGATTGGAAATATTGTATTAAAATCAACACCATTACCAGAACCTGATGAATCAGCATTGGTGAAGGCAATTTCTGATGCCATTAAGAAAGAGGGAGAACGATTGCTGGATTTCAATGAAGAAGTAACACAGTTTCAAAATCGAGTAATGAGTTTACGCAAATGGAGGCCACAGGATCATTGGCCGGATGTAAGTACTCCTACCCTGCTCATGACTAATTATACCTGGATATCCAGTTATTTAAATGAAGTAAAAAAACCTGAAGATCTGAAAAAGATTCACCTGGCTGATGTCCTGTATCATAGCCTTGATTGGGAAAAGCAACAAGCATTAGACAAACTGGCTCCGTCAAAAATTATGGTCCCAACCGAGTCAAAAATAAAACTTGTTTACTCTCCTAAAGGAGATCCTCCAGTATTGTCGGTACGTTTGCAGGAAGTATTTGGAATGGAAGAAACACCAACACTTAACGATGGAAAAATCTCAGTTTTAATGCATATACTATCTCCGGGATTCAAACCAGTTCAGGTGACATCTGATCTGAAAAGCTTCTGGGATACTACCTATTTTGAAGTAAGAAAAGAGCTCAAACGCCGCTATCCCAAACATGAGTGGCCGGATGATCCAAGGAAAGCGCAACCGATTCGGGGAGTGAAGAAAAGGAATTAGTTTAAGATGATTATATGAAATACTAACTTTTCTTTGATAACAAAGAGATTCCTGATCGAATATTCACTTGTCAGGGTTGACCTTTTATTAAATATCATCGTTGATTGGAATCACAAAGAAATTAACGTTCATCCCGCAGTGCTTCCTACGGATAACATTAAGGCGATTTAAAGTGATAAAGTCCGGTTGATAGTCCTGACGCTAAGCGCTACTGAAGCTCCCCGCCTTCGTTGGTCTTGTGACTATTTTGCACCAACCACGGCTTTGCCTTAAATTCAGATAAAGTTATTGAAAGGGAACACTTACAACACTCCTATCATGAATAGATGATCCGATTGAGGTAATCGTTCTTGAATTTACCATTGGGATCATACCTCTTAAGCAATTCTAGAAAATCAGTAAATCGTTCATATGAACTCTGAATAGTTCCTGCATTTATTGTGTATAGTTTACCCCAATGCGGCCGAACTTCAAAAGGTGCCAGCGCAGCTTCAATCGCTGGCAATAGCTTTTTTACTTCAGGCCAATTTGACTTCCATGTAAAATGAAAAGCCACACTCTCACGCTTGTAAAACTGGCTCATCCATAAATTGTCTGCAGCAATAGTCCTGATTTCAGAAATATATAAATAAGGCAAAATCTTGTCACCTAGTTTTGTAATCGCCCGCATGGCATCTGCTGCATAGCCTATAGGGACAAAAAATTCAGATTGCAGTTCATCCCAAGCCGATGGCATTGCATTGATCTTAAAATGCGGTAATCTATCGTACCAGGGTCCAACCTTGCCCATTTGATCTGTACATGATTCAGCTGATAGTTCAATAATTGGATGAATATTGGTTTGACACATTTTCCCGCCAAAAAATTCTGTCCCCAGATCATCAATAGGTTGATCGACGCGTCGTTTGATCCAAACCTGATCTACAATATCGTTCTGCCATTTAGTAAAAAGGCTCACGCTATATCCACTTGACATAATCTCATCAAAATTCTCCAATACTGAAGCCAGCGGTAAATCGAGGTACAGATCCTGTCGGGCATCAAACGCAGGTTCAATATCCAAAACCATTCGAGTGATCATTCCAAGCCCACCTAGGCTGACCGCCACACCGTCGAAAATATCTGGATCATTGTCACGACTTAAGTTGACAAGTTCACCATCAGCTGTACAGATTTGCATTTCCCTGACCACTGTGGCAAGACTTCCGTTTCCTGTTCCTGATCCATGGGTTCCGGTAGCACAAGCCCCGGCAACCGTCACTTGTGGTAGGGAAGCCAGATTATGCAAGGCAAATCCTCTTTCGTACAATTGGGGAGCCAGCTCCTCGTATCGGATTCCACCCTCAACGGTCACCGTACTTTTATTTTCATCAATAGTAATGACCTTATTGAGTTTTCTAAGCCCAATCTGGGTATGTGAACTATCCGCAATGTCATTATAGCTATGGGACGAGCCAAGTCCTTTTCTGTATCCAGCCTGAGTTACCAGCTCCTGCAATTCTTCGACAGATGCTGGCTCAGCAAGATTTTTTGCTTTGAAAATGATATTCCTTCCCCAGTTTCTACGTTCCACTACTGGTTCCGGTGGTACTTGTTTTCGTGGCTCTGGCAGGCAAGAGATCATAGGAGCAAAAAGTGTCCCGGTAATCGCCACAGAAGAAGCTTTGACAAATTCTTTTCTCTTCATAAAAAAAAGGTAGTTTAATTAAATAAGTGAAACAAAATATCCTACACAAGATAAAAATTATTTACTCAAATGAGCGCCTTGCATACCTCATTTCTTCATAGTGTTCTAGTGCGACATTGAGTTCATACAGGTTCTGAAGGTTAATAGGCCCATGCCTTTGCCAGTCTTGTAACCAATAAACAAGATCATGATGAAAATCCTGAAAAGATAAACCAACCATTTTTTTTATCCGTATCTTTCATATTTGAACTATCCGAACAAGTTTTTAGGACAATGATAGAGGGAAAACCGGTGGGCAAAATAACTGAATCACTCTCCATACAACAAGCCAGGAAACTGGTGTTGCTGTCACAGCGACTGCCACCAGTTAAGCAATCCGGGAGTGCAATCTCAGCTACACTGTCAGCGATAAAACACCTAGGCTACATCCAGATCGATACGATTTCGGCCATTCGGCGTGCCCATCACCATACGCTTTGGAATCGCAATCCTCGCTACAAGACTTCCCACCTCGATCAACTGATGACTGAAAAACAGGTTTTTGAATACTGGTCTCATGCGGCAGCTTACTTGCCCATGCGAGACTTCCGATATAGCTTACCCCGCAAACAGGCCATTGCTAGCGGTGATGAGAATCACTGGTATGAACGCGATAAGAACCTAATGAAATCAATACTCAAGCGCATCGAGAATGAGGGCCCTTTAATGGCCAAAGACTTTGAACACGTAGGTGAAAAGACCGGGGAA
>Ga0316192_10000578_pt1 | contig 26896 bp, 21 predicted proteins | sample MerIslwburrow_MG_FD_204931 | JGI IMG/M metagenome (GOLD analysis project Ga0316192, IMG submission 204931) | Coastal sediment microbial communities from Maine, United States - Merrow Island worm burrow | ecosystem: Environmental > Aquatic > Marine > Coastal > Sediment | place: USA: Maine...
GCAGTACATGCGCATCAAGAGTGAGTACCCGGACATGCTGTTGTTCTACCGCATGGGTGATTTTTACGAGCTGTTTCATGACGACGCGAAACGCGCAGCCGCGCTACTCGATATCACGCTGACCGCCCGCGGAAAATCCGGCGGCAACGCCATTCCAATGGCCGGTGTGCCCTATCACGCGGCCGAAGGCTACCTCGCCAAGCTGGTACGCAAAGGCGAATCTGTAGCTATTTGCGAGCAAATCGGGGACCCCGCCACCAGCAAAGGCCCGGTCGAGCGCCAGGTCGTGCGAGTGGTGACGCCTGGCACGCTGACCGACGAGGCATTGCTGTCCGAGAGTCGGGACAACCTGGTAGCGGCTGTCTTCATTGACAAGCAGGCAGTTGGCCTCGCCTGGCTTGATCTGGCCGGAGGTCGATTCCGCATGACCGAGGTCAGCGGCAAAGACGCACTGTCAGCGGAGCTAGAGCGATTACAGCCAGCGGAACTAATCATCGGAGAGGACCAGAACATCGATGAAATCCGTCATGACGATATTCGGACAACGGCGCGCCCCCCATGGCACTTTGACCTGGACAGTGCCACTCGACTTCTTTGCGCTCAGTTTCAGACGAAAGACCTCAGCGGCTTCGGCTGCGACGACTTCCCGCGAGGGGTGGCGGCGGCAGGCGCGCTGTTTCAATACGTAAACGACACACAGAAAATCGCGTTGCCGCACCTGCAGTCGATCACGGTCGAACACAGTAGCGACGCCGTGATCATGGACGGCCCGACACGACGAAACCTCGAGCTTGAACACAGCCTGACCGGACATGACGATCTCACGCTTGGCGGGGTCATGGATCAGTGCCAAAGCCCGATGGGCAGTCGCATGCTCAAACGCTGGATTCAACGCCCACTCTGCGACCAGGAGGCACTGAAATCACGTTACCAGGCAATTGAGTCGCTGGTCGAAGCACGTCTGATCGAATCGCTGCAACTGGCGCTGCACGGAATCGGCGATGTTGAACGAATCCTGTCTCGTGTGGCTTTGAAGTCGGCTCGGCCTCGTGATCTGCGCCAACTCGCTGAAGCGCTATCACGTCTGCCTGACCTTCGGGCAACAATTAAGGATCGCGACTCACCATTGCTGGCTTCGCTATCCAAACAGGTCCAGGACCATCCTGTGCAGCGAGATCTGTTGCAGAAAGCATTGATTGATAACCCTCCAATGCTGATCCGGGATGGCGGTGTTATCGCGCCCGGCTACGACGCAGAACTCGATGAATTGCGGGATATCGCAAACAATGCCGATCAGTTTCTGCTGGACCTTGAGGCGCGGGAGAAAGAACGTACCGGCATTTCGACGCTGAAACTCGGCTACAACCGCGTGCACGGCTACTACATCGAGATCAGCAAAGGCCAGGCGGGCAAGGCGCCAGTGGACTATGTTCGGCGCCAAACGCTGAAAGGTGCCGAACGCTACATTACGCCGGAGCTCAAGAGTTTTGAAGACAAGGTCCTGAGTGCGCGCGAACGGGCGCTGGCGCGTGAGAAATTCCTGTACGACGAATTGATTGAAAAGCTTCTGGTCGATCTCGCTGCCCTGCAATCAACTGCATCCGGTATCGCCGAGCTGGATGTTGTCGCCTGTTTCGCGGAACGTGCGGTCGCGTTGAACCTGACGAAGCCCACCCTGGCTCGCGATCCTTGCATTGAAATCAGGGGTGGCCGGCACCTTGTCGTCGAACAGGTCATCGACATTCCGTTCGTCGCCAACGACCTATCCATGAATGAAAAAGATCGGCTGCTGGTTATTACCGGTCCGAATATGGGTGGCAAGTCCACCTACATGCGACAAGCGGCATTGATAGCGATACTTGCTCATATCGGCAGTTTTGTTCCTGCGGACAGTCTGCGTATCGGGCCGATCGACCGAATTTTCACTCGCATTGGCGCATCCGATGATCTTGCCGGTGGTCGCTCGACATTCATGGTTGAGATGACGGAAACCGCGACGATTCTTAACAACGCAACCGACCACAGCCTGGTATTAATGGATGAGATTGGTCGTGGCACAAGTACGTTCGACGGATTGTCACTCGCCTGGGCGGCTGCGCATTTTATGGGCGAAAAAGTGCGCGCGTTCACCTTGTTTGCGACCCATTATTTTGAGCTGACAGCACTGGCCGCAGAAATTCCCGACTGCAAAAACGTGCACCTGGATGCGACCGAACACAAGAATCAACTCGTGTTCCTGCATTCGGTCAAGCCGGGGCCGGCCAGCCGCAGTTACGGCCTCCAGGTTGCTGCACTGGCCGGCGTGCCGCGCAATGTCATTCGACGCGCAAAGACTTACATGGCGACGCTGGAAGCGCAGCAGTCGGCAGACAGTCCGCAGGGGATGTTGGCCTTGAGTGTTGCGGAAGAGCCGCCCACCAATCCGTTACAGGATGCGCTGGATGACATCGATCCGGACGGCCTGACGCCACGGGAAGCGCTGGACCGATTGTATGCGTTGAAGAACCTGTCTCAGGACTAGGGCGCGCGCGTAAATTCGCCGTCCTGCAGGAATGCTGCCACCTGGTCTGCGGCATCCTTCGACACCACCAGCGTTGAATGGCTGTGCGGCATGCAGATGTGGTCTTTCAGGCCTGGCAACCGCGTTTCAGCCACCGCCACTGTGCCATCATTTTCTTCTTTGAATTTGGCGACCAATCGTCCAAGACCCACCGAGGTTGTTCCTGCAATGCTACCAACTTCGCGATCCCTCAGGACATCGCCCGCCCATTCGTTTGCCGCACCACGTACGACACCGTCGCCGATGGTGGCGCCGAGAATTGCACTGCCCCAGCTCGTTTGATGAAGAATTTCGGCGGCCCGCGAACCACCGAGGGGAGATCCGAGGCAAACCACACGTCCGGGCTTCATCTCCGGATTTAGAGACAACATCCGCAGTGCCAGCACCCCGCCAAGGCTGTGCCCGACCAGATGAACAGTCTTCGGATGCAGGTCAGCGACGAAGTCGGCCAGGAGTTCGGTGTTCTCATCCAGTGACCCGCGCACTGACGGATATCGAAACAGGTACCCGGTGAGACCGTGATGAATTTCGAGGTGGTGCTTGACGAACAACATCTCTTCGCCCGGCATCCACATGCCATGCACATACACAACGGCCGCGTCGTTCACACGATCACCTGCAAATGCTGCAATGCTGCTTTGTTGGTCCAGGACCAGACGTGATCCATCGCTTCTTCAAGTGGCAACCATTTGCTTTCCGAATGCTCGTCATCCGATAACGCTATGGCCACCCTGTCGGTCAGTCGGTAATGAAATTCGTACTCGACGTTTTCCACGGTCCCGGGCGGGAAGCGATTTCGCCAACGTGGATCGATCGCAAATTGCCTGCTTACGCCGGTAAAGGTCAGGATGCCCTCGTCGGTCAAGCCGGTTTCTTCGGTTAATTCCCGGCGTGCGGCCGCGGCGTGTAATTCGTCGGCGCGCAGACTTCCGGTTACAGATTGCCAGAAAACGAACGGCCTTGATCGCTTCAGCAGAAGCACATCGCCACCTTCCGTATACACGACCACCAAAACAGATTCAGGTCGGCGGTAGCTCGACACTACAGTGGCGCTTCCCGAATCACTCGGTACGTGGCGCCCGCAGGCGAATGCCGGTTTCTTTTAATTGCTCGGCAGAAACCTCACCCGGTGCATTGGTCAACGGGCAGCTGGCTGTTTGTGTCTTCGGGAACGCGATGACATCGCGAATACTATCCGCACCCGCCATCAACATGACAAGGCGATCGATTCCGAAAGCAATTCCTCCGTGTGGAGGACAACCAAACTCCAATGCGCGTAGCAGGAATCCAAATTTTTCCTCGGCCTCTTCATCGCTGATGCCCAGTAACTCAAACACGGCTGCCTGCATTTTCCGATCGTGAATACGAATGGAACCACCGCCAACTTCCGACCCGTTTAACACTATGTCATAGGCACGAGAGATGACGGTCCCTGGGTCGGCTTTGAGCGCTTCAGGATCATCGGTTGCTGGTGCCGTAAATGGATGATGCAGCGATGTCCATCGTTTGCTGTGCTTGTCTTTCTCGAACATCGGGAAGTCTACGACCCACAACGGCTGCCAACCCTCAGCGACCAGGCCACGATCTTCACCGAGCTTAACCCGCAGCGCGCCAAGTGCGTCGTTTACAACTCGGGCATTATCGGCACCGAAGAAGACGAGATCGCCACTTTCTGCACCGGTGCGCTGCATGATCCCTTCCACAGCCTCGTCTGGCAGGAACTTCAAAATCGGCGACTGCAGGCCTTCTCGTCCCGCGGATGCGTCATTGACTTTAATGTAGGCCAGCCCTTTAGCTCCGTAGCGGCCGACGAATTCGGTATAACCGTCGATGTCTTTTCGGCTTAGTTCGTTACCACCGGGCAAACGAAGAGCCGCGACCCTGCCGTCCGGATCCTTTGCAGGCCCGGCAAAAACCTTGAATTCGACCGAGTCCATCAAATCCGCGACTTCAACAAGCTCGAGTGGGATTCTCAGGTCAGGTTTGTCCGAACCAAATCGTTGCATTGCCTCTGCGTAGTCCATGCGCGGGAATGGAGTGGGCAGTTCGACGTCCATCACGTCCTTGAACAGCCTGCAAATCAGTTCCTCCATCTTGCCCATGACTGCAGCCTCATCGACAAAGCTCATCTCAACATCGAGCTGGGTAAATTCCGGCTGCCTGTCAGCACGCAGGTCTTCGTCGCGGAAGCAGCGCACGATCTGGTAATAACGGTCCAGCCCCGACATCATCAGAAGCTGTTTGAATATTTGTGGTGACTGCGGGAGCGCGAAAAATTTGCCGGGGTGCGTTCGGCTTGGCACAACGTAGTCGCGTGCACCTTCGGGCGTCGCGCGCGTCAGCATCGGCGTTTCGACGTCGATAAACCCGCTGTCATCGAGGAAGTTTCTAAGTGCTCGCGTGACGCTGTGACGCAAGCGAAGATTTGCGAGCATATTCTCGCGGCGCAAATCGAGATAACGGTATTTGAGTCTTAATTCTTCGTTGGCTAGCTCGTCGTGGTGAAACGGCGGTGTCTCCGCATCGTTCAGTGTGACAAGATCTTCCGCCAGTACCTCGATTTGCCCGGTTGGCATATTCGGATTAATCGTGCCTTCCGGACGCTGACGTACCTTGCCCTTGACCGCCAGCACGAATTCGCCACGAATACGCTCAGCCTCGGTGAAAATCTCGGGTCGATCAGGGTCAAAAACGACCTGAAGCAATCCTTCCCGATCGCGCAAATCGACAAATATAACGCCGCCGTGGTCTCGCCGGCGATGTACCCAGCCCGTGACCTCTACCTGCTCGCCGATCAGTTTTTCGTTGATTTCCCCGCAATAATGGCTGCGCATGTCGTGTCCCGATGAGGCTTTCTGGGCCTTTAAAAATGAGGGCGGCATGGTACGACCTGCCCCCTGCAACTGCAAGGGTGCCAGAGGGCTTGTTCGCTCATGAGATGAGCTCCTACGGGCCCCTTTCGATCACTGGGCCAATCTGTAGGAGCTCATCTCATGAGCGATTCACTGGGAATCATCGCTCGGCATTTTCAACGGTAATTCACCGATGCGATCATTTCTCCAGACTGGCACCACAACCCCCAGGGAAATAATCATCTTGAGCGCTTCGTCCACATCCATGTCCAGCTCGATGACGTCCTTCCTGGGCACCATGATGATCACGCCGGACGTCGGATTCGGTGTGGTCGGTACAAACGTGCACAACACGTCTTCGCCGGTTCGGCCCTGAATCTCGCCCAGTTGGGTCGATGTTTGAAATGCGAGGCTATATACCCCTTTGCGCGGGTACTCGATCAGCAACACTTTCTTGAACGACTGGCTTGAGTCCGAAAACACCACCTCCGCAAAGTTTTTGGCGGCAGAGTAGATCGATCGCACAACCGGGATTCGCTCGAGCACAGACTCCCACCAGTGAACCAGGCTCCGGCCGACAAAATTGGCTGCGAAAACGCCTGTAACCAGCAGAATCAAAAAGGTAAGCAACAGTCCCCAAAGACCCGGAATGTCGACCCCGATTAGCGCGTCCGGTTGGTATTGTGGTGGGATGGGTGCGAGTGTTTTGTCGACCAGCTCGCTCAATATGCTCAACAGGAAAAAAGTGACCCCTATTGGCACCCAAAGGAGAATTCCGGCTATCAAATATCTGCGTAATCTTTTCATGATGCTTTAGTCAGCACTCTTGCTCGCCGGTTTGCTCTTTGTTGACGAGGTCTTGCTGCCTGAATCGCTCTTCGCTTTGCTGTCACCCGACTTTTTGACCGGCTTGATGTCGCTCTTGCCCTTTTTTGCAGGCTCGGCGTCACTGGATGACAGGTTCCGTTGGTTATCCTTTTTGAAATCCGTCTCATACCAGCCCTCGCCCTTGAGCCTGAAGCGAGGTGCCGAGATCAGCCTTTTTAACTGCGGCTCGCCGCATTCCGGGCAATCCACCAGTGGATCGTCGCTCATTTTTTGCAGCGCATCCAGCATGTGGCCGCACTTCTTGCAGGCATACTCATAAATCGGCATGCATATCTCCAAATTCATACAGAAATCGCGCAGGGGCCTGCGCGATTTCTGAATTATAGTGTATTTACGACTTAGGCGGCGTTCTGGAATTCAAGCCGATTTTCGTCGACAGCCACTTCAATGGTATCGCCCGGCTTGAACCTGCCCTGCAGTATCTCCTGAGCCAGCGGGTTTTCAACCTGCTGCTGAATCGCGCGCTTCAGTGGCCGTGCCCCATAGACCGGATCGAACCCAGCCTCGGCGAGCCTGTCTCTCGCAGCGTCCGTCAACACGATAGTCATATCTCGCTCGGCCAGGCGATCGTGCAGGTAGCTGAGCTGAATATCGACAATCTTGCGAATATGCTCGCGGCCCAACGGATGGAATACGACCACATCGTCAACCCTGTTGATGAACTCCGGTCGGAAGTGTTGGGAAACATCCTCCATAACCGACGACTTCATCTCGTCGTAATTATCCTCGCCTGCCAGTTCCTGGATACGTTGCGAGCCGAGATTGGATGTCATGACAATAACGCAGTTGCGGAAATCGACGGTTCGGCCCTGACCATCGGTCAGGCGGCCATCATCCAGCACCTGCAGCAACACATTGAATACGTCGGGATGCGCTTTTTCCACTTCATCCAGCAAGATCACGGAATACGGGCGGCGGCGAACCGCTTCGGTCAGGTAACCACCCTCTTCGTATCCGACATAGCCCGGCGGCGCGCCAATCAGTCGGGCAACCGAATGCTTTTCCATGAATTCGGACATATCGAGCCGCACCATCGCCTCGTCCGTATCGAACATGAAATTGGCCAGCGCTTTAGTCAGCTCGGTCTTGCCAACACCGGTGGGGCCGAGGAACAAAAATGAGCCAATGGGTCGCCTCGGATCAGATAGACCGGCACGCGATCGCCTGATCGCGTTTGCGACCACCGTCAGTGCCTCGTCCTGTCCGACCACTCGCTCACGCACGAGTTCTTCCATCTGTAACAGCTTTTCTTTTTCACCTTCCAGCATTTTGGACACCGGAATGCCGGTCCACTTCGACACGATTTCGGCGACTTCTTCATCCGTTACGTTGTTACGCAACAGGGTCATTTCACCAACCTCTGCCTCGAGTGCATCTTCAAGCTGTTTTTCGAGCTCAGGGATCTTGCCGTACTGAAGCTCGGACATTCTTGCCAGGTCGTTCGCGCGGCGAGCGGTTTCAAGCTCCAGCTTCGTACGCTCCAGCTCTTCTTTGATGTGTGTCGTACCCTGCATCGATGCCTTTTCCGACTTCCATACTTCTTCCAGGTCCGAGAACTCTTTTTCAAGAATCTCCAACTGTCCCTGTAAGTCACCGAGGCGTTTTTTGGAGGCATCGTCCGATTCTTTGTTCAATGCTTCGCGTTCGATCTTGAGCTGAATGATTCGTCGCTCAAGACGATCCATCTCCTCCGGTTTCGAGTCGATCTCAATGCGAATTTTTGACGCGGCCTCGTCGATCAGGTCGATCGCTTTGTCCGGAAGCTGGCGATCACTGATATACCGATGTGAAAGCGTCGCGGCGGCAACGATAGCCGGATCTGTAATTTCGACGCCGTGATGGACTTCGTAACGTTCCTTAAGACCACGCAGTATCGCGATCGTATCTTCGACAGTAGGTTCTTCGACCAGAATTTTTTGGAATCGACGTTCAAGCGCGGCGTCTTTTTCCAGATGCTGACGGTATTCGTCCAGCGTCGTCGCGCCAACGCAGTGTAATTCACCACGCGCAAGGGCAGGCTTCAGCATGTTGCCCGCGTCCATAGATCCTTCCGCCTTACCCGCGCCGACCATCGTGTGCAATTCGTCAATGAACAGAATTATCTGGCCTTCCTGTTTGGACAAGTCGTTCAGGACCGCTTTCAATCGTTCCTCGAATTCACCGCGAAACTTCGCACCTGCAATCAGCGCGCCCATATCGAGCGAGAGGATGCGCTTGTTGCGCAGCCCTTCCGGAATTTCGTTGTTAACGATTCTCTGCGCAAGACCCTCTATGATCGCGGTCTTGCCGACGCCGGGCTCGCCGATGAGAACAGGGTTGTTCTTGGTGCGCCGTTGCAGAATCTGGATGGTGCGTCGTATTTCGTCGTCACGCCCGATGATCGGATCCAGTTTTCCCTGCTCCGCGCGCTCGGTCAGATCGATCGTGTATTTTTCGAGCGCCTGGCGGGTATCTTCTGCATTTGGGTCATTGACCTGCTGGCCGCCACGCAGATCGTCAATGGATTTTTCGACCGCGCCCCGAATCGCACCGGCCTGCTCCATCAGGTTGGACAGAGTCGATTTCCCGTCCAGCGCTGCCAGTATGAACAGTTCGCTGGAAATGTATTGATCGTTCCGGTCCTGCGCCAGTTTGTCGGTGACATTCAGCATCTTGCTCAGGTCGTTACCCATGTGCACATCGCCACCGGTGCCCTCAACGCTCGGCAAGCGATCCAATGCGTCGCCAAGCTGCGATCTCAGGAGGTTGACGTTGACTCCTGACTTGGTCAATAGTCCGCGCGCGGTGCTGCCCTGCTGGTCGAGCAAGGCGACCATGACATGAGTTGGCTCAATGAATTGATGATCCTGCCCGACAGCGAGCGATTGCGCCTCGGCCAGAGCCATCTGGAATTTGCTTGTCAGTTTGTCCATTCGCATAACGGTATGCCCTTATCGGGAAGCTTTAACTGCGCTATAAATTGCGCCAGATCAGCCTTTTTCAAGCCACCTCAGAGCGATAAATGAAGGTTGCCATGCGCCCGCACTGACCGTCTCGCCGATATGAAAAAAAGTCCTCGGACTCCGTGAAAGTGCAGTAATTCCCGCCGCTTACCGCGTGTATTCCAAGCGCCGCCAGCCGCTGTCCTGCAAGCCCGTACAGGTCCGCCTGAAATCGGCCGCGCGCATTCTCGACAAAGTGGGTCGCGGCATCGGGCTGTCTCGCAATGAATTGCTCGCGAACCTCGATACCGACCTCAAATGCTGATTGGGCTATCGCCGGGCCGAGCCATACGAGGGTCTCACCCGGGCTGGTCTGCATGGCGGCGACAGTTGCCTCGAGGATGCCGTTGCACAGGCCGCGCCAGCCTGCATGCGCAACTGCGACCTCGCTACCGTCCATAGCGGCAAACACGACCGGCAGGCAATCTGCGGTCAGGACTGCGCAAACGGCGTTGGTCGTACGAGTAACTATCGCGTCGGTGCCTGTATCCGGCTGTGGCGGGATGTTCGCTGCCACATTGATGCCGTGGGTCTGGCATAGCCACAAGGGCGCTGACGGCAACGCACATTCACCAGCGAATCGCTGCCGGTTTTCAACTACCGCTGCCTGATCATCCGATACATGGTCACCAAGATTCAGCGATGCAAAGGCGTTTTCACTCACGCCACCATGGCGAAGCGTTGTCCCTGCATGGACGTTTGATGGCGCTGGCCAGTCGGCTTTTATCCAGGCGACGCTCATTTTGCGCGCTCCAGCACTCCCAGCAAATCCATAAAGTCTGGCGGTGGGTCCGCCTGCACCGAGATGGTCTCACCACTAGAGGGGTGCGTGAAGGACAATTTCTCGGCGTGCAACGCCTGGCGCTTGAAGCGTCGCAATAAATCCTGCACTTCGGTGCTCGCACCGGCCGGCATCGCGAGACGGCCACCGTAGGTCTGATCACCCAACAGGGCATGCCGCCGATGCGCAAAATGCACGCGGATCTGATGTGTACGACCGGTTTCGAGCTGCACGCTGACATAGGTGTGAGCCTCGAAACGCTTGATTACGCGGTAGTGGGTTACGGCCGGTTTGCCACTGGTTGTTACGTGCATCCTGAGGCGGTCGACCGGGTGTCTTCCGATGGGTTCGTCGATCGTGCCACCCCCGGTCAGGACGCCATTGCAGATAGCAAGGTAGTGACGTGAGATCTCCCGTTCGGCGAGTTCTCTCACCAGTGCGGTATGCGCTTCCAGCGTCTTGCCAACGAGCAGGAGTCCGCTGGTGTCCTTGTCCAGCCGATGCACGATGCCCGCCCGCGGAATCGAGTCCAGTTGCGGCGCATAGGCCAAAAGTCCGTTCATCAGCGTGCCACGATGATTGCCTGCCCCCGGATGCACCACCAGGCCGGCCGGCTTTACGATCACCAGCAGATCGTCGTCTTCGTAGGCCACTTGCAGGTCCATGGGCTCTGGCGGGCTCGCCAGGACAACCTCAGCCTGCGGCCTGAGCACTATTACCGAGCCGCCACTGACCGCATCTCGCGGTCGAATAACGCCATTGTCGACGGTCACCTGCCCTTGCAGAACCCAACTTTTCAGCCGGCTCCTCGAATATTGGGGAAACATCTTCGCCAGTGCCTGGTCCAAGCGCTTACCGGCAAGATTTTCCGGGACGGTCTCGCTGAGAACCTCTGCATTTAAATCGTCAGTCATTATTTCGTCGCGGCCGATACAGGAATGAGGCAATACTCAAGTTTACGGTATACTCGCCGATTCGGCTCGCACAAGCCGGCCGGCCAGGCACACAGGCTGCCGCCGGACGGTAACAAAGCAAAGACCATGAGTTATTTTTCAAATTCATCCCGATTTCAAGGACGCCGCGGTGACTTTCGCAGATCTTCGGGCACATCGACCTTGCGCGCAATTCTAATCGCTTTCCTGTTTGCTGCTACCTTGGCCGGCTGCGCGGGTAACGACGAAAACGACATCATGGTAAATGATGTAGTAACCGCTTACGAAGATGCAAAAGAGTCGATGGAAAAAGGTAATTACCGAAAAGCCATCCAGATATTCGAGACGTTACAATCGCGATTTCCGTTCAGCGATATCAGTAAGCAGATTCAACTGGAATTGATGTATGCCTATTACATGAGTGGCCAGCAGGAACAGGCGGTCGATACGACCGAACAGTTTCTGCGGGAAAACCCGACGCATCCACGCGTTGACTATGCACTTTATGTCCAGGGTCTGGCCTATTTCGAAAAAGACCCCGGCACGCTGGAAAGAGTATTCAAGAAAAGCACCGACGGTCGACCGCCGCGTGATGCCGAACTTGCGTTCTCGATATTCAGCCGACTGGTCCAACGCTATCCTGCGAGCGAGTATGCAGATGATGCCCGACAGCGAATGGTGTATTTGAAAAACCGGCTCGGCGCGTACGAAAATGCGGTCGCACGTTATTACATCAAAACCCGTGCCTATGTTGCAGCGCTGAACCGCGCGAAAGGCTCGCTCGAGCAGTACAACGGTGCCACCAGCAACCAGGAATCTCTGCGAATTATGATCGAGGCCTATGAAGGCCTGGGTATGCTTGATCTCGCCGAGGATACGCGCCGTGTGCTCGATAAAAACACCCAAATGACGGCGAACTAGGCGACCTACTCCGGAAAGGTGTATCTCGATGTGATGGGATAACGCCAGTCGCGGCCGAATGCCCTGCTGCTGATACGTATTCCCGGCGGCGCCTGTCGTCGCTTGTACTCATTGCGTTTGACCATTTCCAGAATTCGAATGACGATGTCGCGATCAAATCCCAGCGAGGTGATTTCTTCCACTGACAGGTCTTCTTCGATGAACGCTTCGAGAATCGGATCCAGGACGTCGTAGCCGGGCAATGAGTCGCTGTCTTTCTGGTCCGGCCTGAGTTCCGCCGACGGCGCGCGCGTAATTACTCTTTCGGGAATAATATCGTTGACGCTATTGCGGTAGCGGGCTAACTTGTAAACCAGTGTCTTGCTGCAGTCCTTGATCGGCGCGAAACCGCCAGCCATGTCACCGTACAGCGTCGCGTAACCCACAGCCATCTCACTTTTGTTGCCAGTCGTCAGCAACATACGACCTGTCTTGTTGGATACGGCCATGAGCAAGAGGCCCCGGCATCGGGCCTGAATATTTTCTTCAGTGACGTCCTCTTCGAGGCCTTCGAACAGATTCTTCAATAAGCCGGTGGTCGCCTCGTAAAGCGCCGCAATGGGCACGACATCGTATTGCACGTCCAATGCGGCGACCTGCTTCGCCGCATCTTCCTGACTCATGTTGCTCGTGTAGCGAAACGGCATCATCAGGGCCCTGACTTTGTCCGCGCCGATCGCATCGCAGGCGATAGCCAGTATGAGCGCAGAATCTATACCGCCTGACAATCCCAGGACAACGCCGTTGAAACCGTGTTTGTTGACGTAGTCGCGTGTGCCGCAAACCAGCGCGTTGTAGACGCTTTCAACTTCAGGAAGAACAGGTTCAATGGTTTCGACCGACGGTACGATTCCGGAAGCATCTGCGGCCAGCTCCGTCGGGAACAGGCCTTCAGCGAACGGCGGGGCCCGCAACACTGTTTCGCCCTGCGCATTCATGACGAATGAACCGCCGTCGAATACCAGCTCGTCCTGGCCGCCGACCATATTTACATAGACCGCAGGAATGCCGACTGACTGGATTCGTTCGCGCATGACCGCTTCCCGCTGCTCCTGGCTGCCGAGCTCATAGGGAGATCCATTGATTGCGACGATGACCTCGGCGCCGGCGGCGCGCGTCATTTTTGCGGGCCCTGGCTGCCAGATATCCTCACAGATATTCAGCCCTACCCTTACGCCATTCAGCGAAAACACAGATACCTGGTTACCGGGTTTAAAGTATCGAACCTCATCGAACACGCGGTAGTTTGGCAAAATCTGTTTGCGGTAATGGGCGAGCTGCTGGCCGTCTTTGAATACGGCGCAACTATTGAATATGTCTTCCTGGCTGTACTCGGGAAAACCGATCAGGACTGCAATGTCGCGAACAGAATCGCGGATCCGGCCGACTGCTTCTTCAACCCGGCGCCGAAGCCCTGAGTGGAATAACAGGTCTTCGGGCGGATAGCCGCAAACACTCAGCTCGGGAAATACAACAAGGTCTGCGCGCATCTCCGTGCGTGCACGATCCGCGTATTCGATAATTCGGTCGGCATTACCGTGCACATCGCCGACGACAAGGTCGAGCTGTGCCAATGCAACAGTAACGGAATTGTTCATGTCGGCTTTACAACAGCGTTGACTGCGTTTTCTCGCCTCCAGTTAGTTCGACAGAAGCTCCATCATCGCACTGCCCAGTTCAGCCGGAGAACGAACAGTTGCAACGCCGGCTTTGTCGAGTGCTTTGAATTTGTCTTCCGCGGTGCCTTTGCCGCCAGCGATGACTGCACCGGCATGTCCCATGCGCTTGCCTGGAGGCGCGGTGACACCAGCGATATAGGCAACGACAGGTTTCGACACCTCGGACTGGATAAATTCGGCAGCGGCTTCTTCATCGCTGCCACCAATTTCACCCACCATGACGATGCCATCAGTGTCCGGGTCCTCCTGGAACAGCTCCAGGCAATCGATGAAATTCATGCCGCGAACGGGATCGCCACCAATACCGATACAGGTGCTTTGCCCAAGGCCATTTTGTGTCGTTTGGTAAACCGCCTCGTAGGTGAGCGTGCCTGAACGCGAAATAACACCGATACGGCCTTTCTTGTGAATGAAGCCGGGCATGATGCCGATCTTGCACTCATCGGGCGTGATAATTCCCGGACAATTGGGGCCGATCAGGCGGCAGTCACTGTCTCCGATGGCCGCTTTGACGCGAACCATATCGAGCACCGGGATACCTTCCGTTATGCAAACAACCAGGGCGACCCCCGCATCGGCTGCTTCCAAAATAGCGTCCGCTGCGAATGGCGCGGGTACATAGATCATGCTGACATCCGCACCGGTTTCAGCCACAGCGTGACGCATCGTGTTGTAGACCGGCACACCAAGGTGGGTTTCACCACCTCGATTCGGGGTTACGCCCGCTACGACATTGGTGCCGTACTCGATGCATTGTTCTGTATGAAAAGAGCCCTGGTTGCCGGTGATGCCCTGACAGACAATTTTGCTACTCTTGTTGACCAAAATACTCATATATCGGTAAATCCTTGCTCGATTAATTCTTCGACGCAGCAACAACTTTTTGTGCTGCATCTGTCAGGTCATTGGCCGCAATGATATCGAGACCGCTTTCGGCCAGCAGGGAACGCCCCTTGTCCACGTTGGTGCCCTCGAGTCGCACAACGACCGGCACAGTGACGCCGACTTCTTTCACGGCGCTTATAATGCCCTCGGCAATCAGGTCGCAACGAACGATGCCGCCGAAAATATTGACGAGAATGGCGGAGACTTTTTCGTTCGACAGAATTAATTTAAAAGCTGCGGCGACGCGCTCGGCTGTCGCACCACCTCCCACATCGAGAAAGTTGGCTGGCTCGCCACCGTGGAGTTTGATCAGGTCCATGGTCGCCATGGCCAGTCCGGCACCATTCACCATGCAAGCTATATCTCCGTCGAGCGATACATAGTTGAGATCGTGCGCCGCTGCTTCGGCTTCCTTGGGATCTTCCTGGCTGGCATCGCGTAATTCGAGCAGCGCCTTTTGTCGAAACAGCGCGTTATCTTCAATATTAATTTTCGCGTCCAGCGACAATACGTCACCGGCTTTGGTAACGATCAGCGGATTAACCTCGACCAGGCTCGCGTCGCACTCTTCGTAGAGTCGATAGAGAGAACTGATCAAAGCAGCAAACTGCCGGCTCTGGTTTTTGTCGAGGCCCAGCCCGAACGCCAGTTGTCGCGCCTGGTAGGCCTGCAGTCCGGCAGCCGGCGAAATCGCGACAGTGAAAATCTGCTCGGGCGTTTCTGCGGCCACTTTTTCGATATCCATTCCGCCGGCCTCGGAAGCAATAAAGGAAACCCGGCTGACCTCCCGGTCGACCAGCATGCTCAGGTAAAGCTCACGCTCGATCTGCGATCCCTCTTCCACATAGACCATGTTGACCGGCAAACCTTCCGGCCCCGACTGATGGGTAACGAGCTGGGTGCCGAGCATATCGGTGGCGTACTGCCGTACTTCGTCATGCGTACGGGCAAGCTTGACGCCACCCGCTTTGCCGCGACCGCCTGCGTGCACCTGGGCCTTGACGACCCATAAATCGCCGCCCAGCTTTTCGGCGGCCTCGACCGCGGCGTCCGCATTGTTGGCCGGAAAGCCGCGGGGTACCGGAATATCGAAGCTGGCAAAGAGTTGTTTCGATTGGTATTCGTGAAGATTCATTAGTTCTGCTGTTTTTATTGATACTGGGCAAACCCGGTGCGCTGAAGAGCGCAACCCGGGCACGAAAGTCGGCGTATTTTGTAGCAAAGTATTCGCCATTGCGAGAAATACTGAGAAAAACGTCCGAATGAGTCGAAAATCAATAATTCCTGACGGTTTCGACTACAATCTGCGTGGAATTAACCATCGATCCGGACTTCGCGCAGGGAAGTATTGAAATACTGATCTAATGGCAGTGGCATCAGTCAGAAAATCTTCGGCAGCCAAAGAATCGTTGCCACAGCTCAATATTGACGAATCCGATCTGACGTGGCGGGTGATCGGCACGCTTAACGTATTTCGGCTGTTATTGGCAATAATGCTGTTGGCTCTGTTTTTTGCCACCGATGAACAGCGGTTTTTCGGCGAACGCTACCCCGCTCTTTTTTCAGCGACCGCCGCCGGCTACCTTGTATTTGCGGTTATTTCAGGCCTCGCAATTCGCTTCCGCTGGGTGTCAGCGGGACCACTGATCGTGGCACAGGTGACGGTTGATATTGCGGCCATCATTGTCCTGATGCACGCAAGTGGCGGAATCAGCAGCGGGCTCGGTGCTCTCCTGGTTATCTTCGTCGGTGCCAGCAGCCTGGTACTGCCGTTGCGCATTCCGGGCTTTTTCGCGGCGCTTGCGACCTTGGCCATACTCGGTGAGCAGTTTTTCTCGCAGATTGGCGGTATAAGCGATACCTCCAATTTTAATGATGCAGGCATTCTGGGAGGCGTCATATTCGCTATCTCGATGGCGGCCCGCCCACTGGCGCGTCGTATTCAGGTCAGCGAGGAGCTTGCCAGGCAGCGTGGCGTCGACCTCGCCAATCTTTCAGAGTTGAATGAATATATCGTGCAGCACCTGCGAGAGAGCATTGTGGTGGTTGATGGTGGCGATAGTGTGCGTTTGATTAACGGGTCCGCAGCTCAGCTCCTTGGTGTCCCGAACGAATGCCACGGATTAGCGTTGAGCGAGGCCTCGGAAGACCTCGCCGAATATCTTGCGCGATGGCGTGATGAGGAAACACGGGAATCGCATACCGAGTTTTCGATGATCGCTGCGGACAATACGTCGCGACTGAAAGCGCACCTCGCACCACTCGGAAAAGAAGGGGCGCGCAGTGGACCCATTCTCGTTTTCCTTGAAGATGCGAGCCTGATGAATGCGCGTGTTCAGCAGTCAAAACTGGCGTCGCTTGGACGCTTGAGCGCGAGCATCGCGCATGAAATACGTAATCCGGTCGGGGCTATGAGTCACGCAGGGCAGTTGCTGGCGGAGTCTGAGGGCATGTCGCAGGATGACTTGCGGCTGACCGACATCATTCGAACGCATGCCGAGCGTGTCAGCCATATCATCGAAAATGTGCTGCAGTTGTCACGACGCGAATCCAGCAAAGCAGAACACTTTTTGTTGAAACCCTGGCTGGAGGATTTCGCCAGTGAATTTTCCCGAACGCTGGAGCTGCAGGAAGGCGAACTGGCCGTAACGGACGTGCCGGACGATCTTGAGGTACGGATGGACCCCACTCACTTGCGGCAGGTCTTGTGGAACCTGTGCGACAACGCAGTCAAATATGCCAGCGAAACCGGCGGCATCCTGGTCGAATTGCAGGCCGGGCAGATGCAGCGGACCGGTCGGCCTTTTCTTGAAGTTCTTGATCAGGGTCACGGTGTTGACCCGGCGACTATCGATAAGATATTCGAGCCGTTCTTCACTGATCGTAGTGGTGGCACGGGTCTCGGACTGTATATATCCAGAGAACTGTGCGAGCTGAATCGCGCGACACTTGTGTATCAGCCGCGGGAGCCCGGTGGCAGTATCTTTCGAATTGTTTTTGCCGATCCCGATCGGTGGGAAGTTGTAGATAGCAAATAGAATATGTGAGCGAAGAATTAAGTGAGCAAACCGTTAGCGCTGGTAGTTGATGATGAACCCGACATTTGTGAGTTGTTGTCGCTCACACTCGGCCGTATGGATATCGATACAGTGACCGCCGCGGATGTCACCTCGGCAAAAAGCAATCTTGAAGCACGAAACTTTGATCTGTGCCTCACCGATATGCGCCTGCCCGACGGCGACGGGCTTCAGCTGGTGGAATGGATGCAGTCACACGCGTCAGGTGTGCCGGTGGCGGTGATTACAGCCCACGGCAATGTCGAAACAGCGGTTCAGGCACTCAAGCTGGGCGCATTCGATTTCGTTTCCAAACCGCTGGACATCAAGAACCTGAGAAACATAGTGGAAAGCGCGCTGAAACTTTCGCCGAAGGAAGCTGAGGGTCAGTCGCGTCTGCTGGGTGACTCGGAGCCGATGAGTCACCTGCGCGACATGATCGACAGGGTGGCACGCAGTCAGGCCCCGGTGCATATATCCGGAGAGTCTGGCACAGGTAAAGAACTTGTCGCGCGGCTTGTTCATGATAGCGGGCCAAGAAAAGACGGCCCGTTCGTGCCCGTAAACTGCGGCGCCATTCCGGCCGAGTTGATGGAAAGCGAATTTTTCGGTCACCGGAAAGGCTCGTTTACCGGTGCAGTCAGCGATAAGACCGGGCTAGTGCAGAGCGCTGACGGTGGCACGCTTTTTCTGGACGAAATTGCAGATTTGCCGTTGTCGATGCAGGTGAAATTGCTGCGCGTTATTCAGGAACAGTCGGTTCGACCGGTTGGCGCATCGCAAGAGGCAGCGGTGAATGTGCGGTTTCTTTCAGCCACCCACAAAAAGCTGGCAGACATGGTCGCTAAAGGCGAGTTTCGCGAGGATTTGTTTTATCGCATAAACGTAATTGAGCTTGCTGTACCTCCCCTGAAAGATCGTGGGAACGACGTATTGTTGCTGGCCTCGCACATTCTGCAGCGCCATGGAAAGTCTGTCGACATGCTCGATGCGGAAGCCAGGGCCGCGATTTTGAATTATGCGTTTCCGGGTAATGTCCGGGAGTTGGAAAATATGCTGGAGCGTGCGGTTACATTGTGCGCGTCGGGAGTCATTCAGGCTGGCGATCTGGCGATGCGGCGCGACAAGAGTGAGAGCGACCGAACGGCGTCGACGGTTGTCGCGGATCTCGGTGATCAGATAGTTGATGTACAGCGGCAGGCGATTGTCGAGGCGCTGGAGAAGACTCGTTATAACAAGACGGCGGCTGCGAAATTACTTGGGCTGACGTTTCGGCAGTTACGTTATCGAATAAAAAAATTGGGTATTGAGTAGGTATTTTATGAATCGAACGAGCCCGGATATCGATATCGCTATACTCATTCCTTGCCATAACGAGGAAGCCGCAGTCCCCTTGGTGATTCGGTCATTTCGTAAAGAGCTGCCTAACGCAGCGATATACGTTTACGACAATGATTCAACGGATGGCACAGCCGCTGTTGCCGCTGAGGCCGGCGCAGTTGTTTACACAGAATCGCAAAAGGGCAAAGGCCATGTCGTTCGCAGGATGTTTTCCGACATAGAAGCAGAAATCTATGTTCTGGTAGACGGAGACGATACCTACGACTCGTCAAGCGTCGACAGCATGATCGAAACGCTGTTGCACGAGCGGTGTGACATGGTTAATGGCCGCCGCATAACCGACAAATCTGAAGCGTATCGATTTGGACATCAATTTGGTAACCGGCTGTTAGGCAGCATGGTCAATTGGATTTTCGGCCGGCGATGCCTGGACATTTTGTCTGGATACCGGGTTTTTTCGCGGCGATTCGTCAAATCGTTCCCGGCTTTATCAACCGGATTCGAGATTGAAACGGAACTGACCGTTCATGCCCTGTCACTGAATATTCCAATTGCGGAAGTTGACACACCCTACAAAGACCGACCGGAAGAGAGCGTCAGCAAACTCAATACCTATCGTGACGGGATTCGGATTCTTTGGACAATATTTATCCTGACGAAAGAAGAGCGACCTTTCTTTTTCTATTCGATCGCATTCAGCCTCCTGGCGGCTTTATCGTTCGCGCTAGGCATTCCTGTTGCCCTTGAATTTCTCGACACAGGCCTGGTTCCGAGATTTCCAACAGCAATTTTGTCCGCCAGTATCATGGTACTCGCTTTTCTTTGCCTGGCCACAGGACTGATCCTCGATTCCGTAGCCCGTGGGAGACGTGAATCGAAACGCCTCCATTACCTCAGCCTTACATGGCTCGGACGCGGTCGGCGCGAATCCGATTCGGAAAGAAAGTGACTCTAACGACAAGAGAGCAGGCTACGAGATTTGCGATAATTGGCGGAATCGGCTTTGTAGTCGATGGTGGAATCTTAACTGTGCTTAATAGCTTGTTCGGATTGAACCCGCTGTTGGCGCGCGCATTTTCGTTTCCGATAGCGGTGACCGTTACCTGGTATCTAAATCGGCACCGGACATTTTCGGAAAGAAAAAATCGTCGTGCCGCATTCGAATGGAGCCGCTACGCGGCTCTAAATGGCATCGGCGCACTATTGAATTTGGGCGTGTTTTTCTGGTTAATAAATCGCTTCGACACTCTGGCGGATACACCTCTCCTTCCCTTGGCAATGGGCGCATCGATCGCGCTCGTATTCAATTTTCTCACGGCAAAGCACTTGGTTTTTCGGCATCAACAAACGTGAGTAAAAGCGAAAATCACGACTTTGAGTACGAGCGACATTCCGGCGGCGAAAATCTCGAGGTAATGCTGGAAGCGAAGAATTACAATAACTTCCTACAGCAACTGATCCGCAAATTTTCTGGTGACGCCACCACCGCGCTAGATTTCGGTGCTGGGATCGGCACATTCAGCGGCAGCCTCAACATCCCACCGCAACACGTTCATTGCGTCGAACCGGATTCCGACGCAAGAGAGCTCTTAATAGGCAAAGGCTTTCAAGTTCACCAGAGTCTTTCAGAGGTCGACACAAAGAGTATCTCTTATGTGTTTACACTAAACGTCCTAGAGCATATAGAAGACGATGTCGCGATTTTGCGGGAACTGTTTCGAGTACTTGAGCCAGGTGGCCAGATTCTAGTTTACGTTCCTGCATTTGCTCTTTTGTACACATCAATGGATGCCCACGTTGGGCATCATAGACGATATCGCATGGCCGAATTGGTCAAGAAAATGAATCAAGCTGGATTCAACGTCCACAAGAAAGCATACGCAGACGCGCTTGGTTTTTTCGCCACTCTCGCGTATCGACTTGTTGACAAATCAGAACCCGCTCCCTTGAATCATCAAGTAGTAAAGCTTTACGATCGTTATCTATTTCCATTGAGCCGGATTCTGTCAATCCCGCTCTGCAAAATTCTAGGCAAAAATCTGTATCTCGTCGCAACGCGGCCTGCTGAATGAACTTAACAGGAGTGCCTAAATGAAATCGACAGGAGCCTATTTCGCTATTTGGCTGATAGCCGGTGCGATCGCAGCGATGATGGCATTGCAGCTTGATACTGCGGCCTTTGTCGATGGCCAATACATTCCCGTCGGAAACGATTCGTTTTACCATGCCCGCCGGATTCTGGACGCCGCGATCGGGGAACGGGGATTTTATCAATTCGACAACATGATCCACGTGCCGGAAGGGAGCTGGATCAACTGGCCGTGGGGCTACGATTATTTAATGTCGCGGGCACTGGTTTTGGCGATGTGGATCAATCCTGCCATGGAGCCGATGGCATTTCTCGCTCATGTGCCTGTCGCTTGGACGTTCGTGAATGCGGGGTTGTTGACGATGATCGCTCGACAGATTCGACTCAGCGCGGCGCTTACAGGAATAGGGCTACTCGGATTCGCGCTCCTACCGTTGACTCAAACTCTGCATGGCCTGGGAGTGATTGACCATCACTACATTGAATTAACATTTGTACTCGCATCGATTCTCGCTGGATTGCGCTTTTTTTCCGAGGCTTATCGCATCAATGATGCAATTACTTTTGGCATTGTCCTCGGCATCGCCCCTGCGTTTCATAACGGTCTATTTGTACTACAGATTCCTCTCCTCGCGTGCATGTTTATCTTGTGGATACGGCGAATTACGCCTCAGCCACGCGCCCTATATTGGCTTGCCTGCTCGTTGGTCGCCACAACACTGATCTTTTCCTTGCCATCCGATCCATTCCGCTCGTTTCAGTTCGAATTTTGGACTCTTTCATGGTTCCATCTGTATGTAGCTACCGGCAGTGCCATGAGCCTGATATTTCTTGGCATGCGGCCATTCTCCAAAACCAACATTAGTGCGTTTTTCCTTCTCGCGATTTTGCTGGTTGCTCCAATATTCTCCAAATTAATTACCGGAACTGCCTTTTTATCCGGCGACTTGATACTTCTCGGAGATATTTTGGAAGTTCAAAGTCCGATGATGCGGCTCAGCGAACCAGAAGGAGTAGCCAGAGTTACTACCTATAACAGCTGGCTGATATTTCTGGCTCCTTTGCTGGTGGTTCTGTTTGCGATAAAAACCTCGCAAAGCTCGGACCCATCGAAAATCTATTTTTCGGTGTTTGCAATTTTTGGAATTCTGTTAATGCTCACGCAGTCCCGCTTACATCCGTTTGGATCGTGGGCTCTACTTCTAGGTAGCTTGTCACTGTTCGACGAGTGGCGTGATCGGCGCGGCATATCCATGCTGGCAGCGGCCGCAGGTTCGTTGCTGGTACTTGCCATTGCGTTCCAACCACCCCTAAAAAACCGGCTGTTTAAGACATACCCGCCAGGCTTGTCAAAACACTACGCTGCAGCGCGTACGTTATTTCCTAGTCTCGCCAGATCGTGTGCCGAAAAGCGGGGCTCGGTTTTATCGCACAATGACGATGGACATTACATTCGGTACCACACTGATTGCAGCGTCTTGACGAACAATTTTTTGCTTACACCACTGCATGAGGAAAAAATTCTCGATGCCGCGAAGTTGCTCAACATGACACCAACTCAGTTGATTCTCGCCGCTCCACATGTGGACTATATTTTCGTCAGAATGTATGAGATTTTTGAGGCAGGTCCAAATGGGATGCAACCCACACCGATTTCATGGGTAATGTCGCGCAACTCACCATTGTTTGTTGCGCTTACGTTTTCCGAGGACATTCCCGATAATTTTCGATTGATAGATGAAGTATTCGTTGATGACGAGCGAAACTTCGCCTACGCACGGGTTTTTCAAATCATTCGGAGTGATTGAAGCTTCGCCGATAATAATCGGTTAGCATATTTGGCGCACTAGCGGTTCGCCCTAAATTTAATTTTCGTTTCATTGTGAGTGACTACTCTTCCCGGCGGAGCATCTAAGTGTCTGACATAAATATTGCTCAACTGTGCAGGAACATTGAAATATGTGCTGATGCAATCTGGCGCGTGAGATCAGAACAAGAAGACATGGAGCGGATTTCCTATTCTGACAAAGGCCATGATGCCTGTATTGCCGTCGAAGACAGCTCCTTCTGGTTCGACCATCGAAATCGATGTATTCAATCTCTCGTCACACGTTATCCTCCGCCTGACAATGCGCCGATTCTCGATGTTGGCGGTGGCAATGGGTACGTGGCGTGCGGCCTGGTCGAGGCGGGATTCGATACGATCCTGGTAGAACCAGGCGAAATTGGTGCAACCAACGCCAAGAGAAGAGGATTGAATCACGTTATTTGTGCCACCGTATCCGAAGCGGATTTTATAGACGGTACGGTTGGCGCAATTGGTCTGTTCGATGTAGTAGAGCACATCGAAGACGACCTTGAGTTCATTCGGACAATGCGGGAGTTGTTGACGCCAAAAGGGCGTATTTACGCTACAGTACCAGCATATTCATGCTTGTGGTCTGACGAAGATGAACGAGCTGGTCACTTCCGCCGATACAGCAAGAAGTCGCTAACCCGACTTTTTTCGCAAGCGAATCTTGAAGTTGAATTTATTTCCTATTTTTTTCGCCCGCTCCCATTACCTATCCTGTTGGGTCGTGTGTTGCCCTATCGATTGGGCCTAAGAAAGCGCGAATCAAGCCAGAGTACAAGTAGAGATCACATGGTTTCACATTCGAGGCTAGCGACTGTCATGACCAAAACGCTATCACGTGAAGCATTGAATATCGCCAATGACCTTAGTATGAATTTTGGCGGTAGTTGTATCGTCTCTGCCCGCGCCAGATAGACGATTCGACACATCCAGAGAGACAAAGCTCACTTTGATGATTGCTGCAATATGATACATTATTCAAGTGTTTGATCTAGCTGCGACATTATTTCGACCGCTTATCGACCGAATACCTTTCCCGGAATCAAGGCCAATTTGAATGCGATCCGTTTCCATCGTCATCCCGGTTTTCAACGCTGAACTTACGATTGCAGATCTCTGCAGTGATATTGTCGCAGAAATAGCGACCGTCACTAGTGATTACGAAATCATCCTCGTAGAAGACAGTAGCAATGACCGGTCCTGGCAAATTATTCAGGCTGTTGCGAAATCTAACAGGCGAATCCATGGTCTCGAGCTCGGTCGAAATTTTGGCCAACACAATGCGTTGCTTTGCGGAATTAGAGCCGCACGAAACGATATTATCGTGACTCTGGATGATGACCTTCAACATCCTGCATCACAAATACCGGTCTTGCTGAACGAACTTTCAAAGGGATATGACGTTGTCTATGGCACACCGCGCGCCGAGCAACACGGCGTGCTCAGAAATATCGCATCGCAAATGACCAAGTTGGCGTTGCAGGGTACCATGGGTGTAGAAGCGGCACGCAACGTCAGCGCGTTTCGCGCATTCAATACGGCCTTGCGCGATGCGTTCGCTGATTTTCGTAGTCCGTCTGTATCAATCGATGTGTTGCTGACTTGGGCGACGACGAAATATTCAAGCGTGAAAGTCAAGCATCTTCCGCGAACCGTCGGCGAATCCAATTACACGCTAAGGAAACTTGTGTCGCACGCCTTTGATTTGATAACCGGCTTCTCAGCTTTGCCACTCAAGATGGCAAGCATAGCGGGATTCATCCTGACATTTTTTGGCGTGTCGGTTTTGGCATTCGTGGTGATCCGGTTTTTCGTAAATGGCGAAAATGTACCTGGATTTGCTTTTCTGGCGTCGATTATCGCAATTTTTTCCGGCGCACAGATGTTCGCACTGGGTATTTTCGGTGAGTATTTAGCCAGAATTCATTTCCGCACACTGAATCGCCCTCCCTACTATGTCCGGGCGCAGACTGATTCGATAATGAACAGTACGGTCCCGGCGCAAGATGAGCGAAATAGCACCTGATGGGGCGGTCTTGAGTGTAACGAGAAGACAGCTCCTAAGGTTTGTGGTCGTCGGCCTCGCCTCGAACCTGGCTATCTACATTATCTATCTGTTTCTGGCTAGTGCATTTTTTGACCCGAAAATCGCCATGACGATCACATTCGCGTTCGGTGTATTACTGTCCTTTTCATTCAATCGACGATGGACATTCGATCACCGCGGCCCCCGAGGGAATTCGTTGCTTCGATATTCTGCAGTCTATTTGGTTGGGTACACAATAAATCTGTCGGCGATAGTTGTCTTCGTTGACCGCCTGGGGCTGCCTCACGAAATCGTACAGGGCTGTATGATTTTAATCGTAGCTGTAATCGTCTTTCTCCTTCAGAAGCATTGGGTATTCCGCACAAACTCGGAAAACAAGACTTCACACGTTGATGAAGTATCGCCCGATGCAGGCAATCCATGAAGCTTAAGATACCTTTCAACAAGGCGTTCGTTACGGGTCGCGAACTGGAGTACATCAGCCAGGCCATCGAGAACTCGCATACTAGTGGCAATGGAGAGTTCTCCAAAAAGTGCCAGTCCCTGATGCAAGACGCGTTCTCGGCACACAAGATTCTGCTAACCACTTCTTGTACTTCCGCGTTGGAAATGGGCGTTCTGCTCTGTGATCTGGCGCCTGGCGACGAGGTCATCTTGCCGTCATTTACATTTGCATCAACGGCCAATGCATTGGTTTTGAGGGGCATAACGCCGCGTTTCGTCGATATCCGCCCGGACACCAAGAACCTTGATGAAAGTCTGATAGAGGCTGCTATTTGCGAGAGAACCAAGGCGATTATGCCAGTGCACTACGCAGGCGTTGGATGTGACATGGATACAATCATGCAACTTGCTGGCAAGTACGATCTTTCTGTCATTGAGGATGCGGCGCAAGGCGTAAACGCAGAGTTTAAGAACAAATTCCTGGGGACTATCGGCACACTTGGAGCCTACAGTTTTCATGAAACAAAGAATTATTCGTCCGGTGAAGGCGGAGCGCTGATTATCAACAATGAAGATATGATCGAGCGGGCTGAAATATTACGAGAAAAAGGGACCAACCGAACGAAATTTGCGCGCGGAGAAGTTGATAAGTACACGTGGGTAGACATCGGATCTTCCTACTTACCGTCCGACATTCTTGCTGCATCTCTGTATGCGCAACTGGAGGCACTGGATGACATAAATGAAATGCGGAAAAGCGTTTTTCAAATGTATTCAGATAGGCTGCAACCGTTGGTTGCGGAGGGTTTTATTGAACTGCCCTACCTACCTGAGGAATGCCGCACGAACTATCATATGTTTTATTTGCTTGCGAGCGACTTAAGCGTTCGGACAGCGCTCAGCGAACACCTAAGAGAGAAAGGAATTCTCGCGGTATTCCATTACGTCCCGCTACATAATTCTCCAATGGGTAAGAAACTCGGTTGTGGCGTTGAAAGACTGCCAATCACCGATCAAGTAAGTGAACGATTGTTACGGCTGCCCTTTTACTGCGACCTTACCGAGGCAGAGGTCGATACCATTTGCGATGAGATACACGCGTTTTACGCAAGTCATTGATTAAATCCCGAGTATTGAAAGCACTCAACGATCCACATCTACTTGCTTGTACAACCACCACCATCCCTCTCGCGCGACCAATTCTACGTTTGATCGATGTTCTTTGAATATCGTTGCGCTAACATCTACGCCAGCGCGCACAAGAAAGTAATCATAAGAATCACCGTTGTTAGCGGCCCATCGAAATGCGCCTGGGTTCCATGCGAGCCCCGATCCATACGGCGGCTGTTTAGCGCTCTTGTACCGGGCCATAGTTCCGTAGAAGGCTCCAAAATTGAAATCGACAACTCCCCGTTTCTTGGCTTGATACCAGGACGGAAAATGCATATACACCGGGTAGGCAAATTGGGTGCTATGAAGTGCTGCAGACATTGCCGCGACACGCTTCCCTGGTTCCATAATCGAAATAATCTTATCGAATTCACGT
>Ga0316192_10000580_pt1 | contig 26793 bp, 26 predicted proteins | sample MerIslwburrow_MG_FD_204931 | JGI IMG/M metagenome (GOLD analysis project Ga0316192, IMG submission 204931) | Coastal sediment microbial communities from Maine, United States - Merrow Island worm burrow | ecosystem: Environmental > Aquatic > Marine > Coastal > Sediment | place: USA: Maine...
GGAGATGCTCTGAAGTATGATGGCGCGTTCGTAGGGTCTCTTTTCCAGTTTGATTAATAGTCCTTTTAGTGTGCCAATGGCTTTGGTAGCTTCGCCTTTTTCGAGAGATTCCTGGGCGGCCATGAGTGCCTTATAGGCTTGTTGGGAGAGTTGCTTTTTCTTACCGGCATAAGCGACTGAAGATGCAGTGCCGGTAACACAGAGCAGTGCAACCATTAGAGCTACTGTATACCTTTTCATCTGCGCCCTCTATCCAACTTAAAATTAATCACCTGATCTGCTTGTGTGGCCACTGGCTTTCCATCGGTGACTCGAGGTTTGAATTTCCACTTCAGGATGGCCTGTAGTGCAGCGCGGTCGAAGATTCCCTTGGGGTTGGCATCGGCGACAATGGCATCTTTGACGCTGCCCTGTTCGGTAATGATGAATGATACTTTGACCCAGCCTTCGATCTTTTTGCGTTCTGCCCGGTGGGGGTAGCGGGGCGGTATGCGGGAGAGCACCATGAAATCCCGATCGGGTGTGCCTTTAGCCACGGCACCAATATAGGGGGCATCAAAGTTCATAGCTGACATACTCAGTTCCGGCATGGCCATAGCGATGTTCGGTGCTCTAGCTATGGGCTTGGCTACGGCCAGCTCCATTTCCGGTATCTGAGGGGGTTGCTCAGGTGGTGGTGGTTCTTCGGGTTTCTCCCGTTGTTTGAGGCGGGTCTCTGATGTCTGTTTGAGACGTACAAACTCCATTACCGGGCGCTTGGATTTCATGGCGCCCACATCATCGTCGTTGATGACCATCAGCTGCATTAGCCACAACAGGCTCAGGGCGATGATGATCCCGCCAAGCCCGGAAAATGCAAGTCTGAAAAAGTAGGCGGCAGTAGGCATTATTGGCCTTCAGCGGCAATGGCTACATTGGTGATGCCGGCCAGTCGCACCTGATCCATAACCCGAACCAGCAGCCCAATCTGCGCTTGTTTATCGCCCTGTATTACGACGCTGCTCTCTGGGAATTCTGCTCGTAGCCGCTCGATATTGGCACGCACTGCCCTCACATCTACGGCGCGGTTGTCGATCCAAATCTCGCCATTGGGGCGAATGGCAATCAGAATATTGGCAGATTCCTGCTGTTGCGCGGTGCTGGCATTGGGGCGGTTTACCTCCACCCCGGCTTCCTTGACGAAAGAGGTGGTCACCACAAAGAAGATCAGCATGATGAAGACGACATCTAGCATCGGGGTTAGGTTGATCTCCGAATCTGCGCTGTTGCTGTTATGTGTACGATGCCGACGCATGGCTATTCCTGTATAAAATTAGGCGAGCACGAGGTGGTGAGTCAGCTTCTCTATCCTGCGCTCCACCTTTCGTTTCAGACCGGCTCTAAAGTAGAGGCCGGGCAGTGCGACCATCATGCCGGCCATGGTCGGAATGGTGGCCTGGTAGATGCCGGAAGCCATGGCGCGGGCGTTGCCGGTGCCGAGTATGGCCATCACATCAAACACGCCCATCATGCCGGTGACGGTGCCAAGCAGCCCCAACATGGGACAGAGAGCGACCAGCATCCGAATCAGCGACATGCCGCGGTTGAGTCTGATCTTGGCATCGGCGATCATCGCTTCGCGGATGCGCACGGCATACCACGAGCTGCGGTCTGATCGTTGTTGCCATTGAGTCACCATCTGATCCATCTTGTGGGTGAAATCGAGCTGGAAATACCAGTAACGTTCGATAATGAGCGCGCCCATGATAAATGCGACGGCTCCAATGGGCCAGAGCACCGGGCCACCGGTCTCAAGAAAGCGCAGCATGCCATCGAGATGCTCATGCATGGGTGCTTTCTCTTCCTGCGGCGACCAGTCCCAGTGACTGCTCATCGAGTATCTGCACCAGGGCCTGACTGCGGCTAGTGACCAGGGTGTGCATGAAGAGCAGCGGTATTGCTACGATTAGCCCCAGGGCCGTAGTGACCAAGGCTTGGGAGATGCCATCTGCCATCATTTTTGGATCGCCCGTACCGAATAGTGTGATGGATTGAAAGGTGGCGATCATGCCTACCACAGTACCCAGCAAACCCAGCAGGGGGGCGACACCGGCTAGCAGTTTGACCAGTCCTTCTCCGCGGGTCAGGCAGGGCAGCTCGCGCAGGATGGCTTCGTCGATCTGCAACTCCAGATTACCGGCATCGGCATCGGCGTGTTCGTTTGCAACAGTCAGGATACGCCCAAGCGGATTGTTGGAGGAGGGTGCGGCCAGATTGCTTAGCTGTCGACCAATAGCGCGCCCGGTGATGGTCAGATAGGCAAGCCTAACTATGACGATAAGAAAGCCAAGAGCACCCAAAGCCAGGATGACATAACCAACAATACCGCCTTGTTGAATTCGTTCGGTCAGATCCGGGGTCTCTACTAGTAGCTCCAGCAATACGCCACGAGTGGGGTCTATTGCCGAAGCGCCATCTGCTTTATTGCCCAATGTGATTTGATCGGGCTGGCGTGCCAGCACCACAAATCGGCTGGTTTCAGCTTGATAGGTGAGGTAGCGCCCCTGTGCCTGCGCATTGAAGAGTCCTACGCGGATTACCTCCTGCTTGCTGGCTTGTCCATCGGTGTCAATGACCGGGGCGGGGAAACGTACCACCCGGCCGGATTCGATTGTCTCCTGCTGTACCAGGTACCAGAGTTTCTCCAGCTCGCTAATATTTGGCAGCTTTTTGCTCTCACTGAGGGTTTGCAGCCAGTCGGTGCGCTCTGGAAATTGGGCTGAGACCAGAGACTCGCTGATCAGTGCAGAGAGATCTTTGGCTGATTGACGGACTGTGCCGAAGACCTCACCGAGGTCACCGGTCTGGCGCTTCAGCTCGCCTTCAAGTTCAGTCAGCTCTTTCTCATTCGTATCGAAGGAGGTTCGCAGCTGCTTGCTACGTTTGCGCTCTGCGGCCAGTCGCACCTTGAGTTCAGCCAGCAGTTTTTTCTGATCGGCATGTTCTGCCAGGAAGCGCTGCTCACGTTGACGTCGGGTGGTTGTCTCCTGTTGCTGGGCTTTTTGCACCTGTAGCAGCAGCTGGTCGAGGTGATTGGCCGGTGCGGCACAGAGCCATGCGGGCCAGCTGATGGCTATCACCAGTAACAGGGCAGGGCGGATCATGGGGTCACCACCTGGGCTGATGGTGTGGGCAGGTAGAGCAGATCGGGTGCTGATTGCTTGCGGGCGATGCGCAACCCTTTGCGGATCGACAGATTGTAGTCGTCAGTCAGTTTTTGCCAACCGCCTGCGGCTGTGTCCCACTGGCCTACCTCTTGGTGATCCAATGTCTGGTAGTAGAGGCCAACACGGCCAATGCGCAGGAAATCGACGGTTCGGGTGCTGTCTGCTTCCAGCTCGCCCCGGTAGGCCTCAATGGTGCGGCCATACTCCATCTCTATTTGATAAGCTTCCAGTACCCGGCGGTATTTTTCACCGATGGATACATCAGCTCTATCCATCAGCGCTTGAATTTGTGTTACCCGCAGCTGTCGCTCTTCTGGCAGAAAGGGGTGATCCATTGCTACAAATTCCTGTAGTGAATTCACCATCCGCAGCATCAGTGGAATAATCTCCCGCTGGGTTGCCTCCAGGTTGTTCATCTGCTCCTGAATTGATTGCTTCTCCTCTTTCTGAGAGTTAACCAACCGTTGCAACTGAGTATTGTAGGTTGTCAGTACCTCAAGCTCCCGGCTCAGCTGCTGGTACTCTTCCAGCATGATGCGGGTTTTGTCGTTCAGCCCCTCAATACGCGTCTGGGTTTTGACTTCCTGCATATTGTTATGGGTGCTGGTGGTGATAGAGGCTTTGAGCGGATCCTCAACGGCTCCGACTGTGGTGCTGAATAACATAGCCAGCATGATGATTGTCATGCCGAGCCAGCAGCGACGCAGAATTTCTATCTCAGGTGATTTACTCAATGGTGTTTGCTCCCGGCAATTAACTTTAAATAGCCCTTTTTACCCAGTGTGGTGCTTCTGTCGATTTGTTTATGGCTGGCATCATAGAAGTAGGTTTTGGGTAACTCTCTATATCCATCGGGGTTGATGCGATAATGCAGGCGCTCGGGAAAATTATCAGCAAAAAGCCAGCTTTCGGCATTTGCCAACCCATTCTGTGTTAATGCCTGTTATGTTTCCTCAGCATAATCTGCACCGTCAGCCGAGACAAGCACCAGAACGCCAGCAAGAATAGCAGCTCATCATGGATGCGGGCGTGTCAGAAGGCGATTATTGCCAAGTTGGTTTGCGATGTTAGACGTAAAAATAGATGTATGGAATGTGGCAAAATGCCGCGCAGTGCATTATCGCTGTGAATCTAAATTACTTGGGTTCGCGTGGTGAGTAGTTGTCAGGTATCAGAATGGTCGGTTTCTTCTGTGTGACATTGTCTGTCTGTGGGAAATCTAGGGTGTAATGTAGCCCCCGGCTCTCTTTGCGGCGCTGGGCAGAGCGGATAATGAGGTCTGCAATATCAACCAAATTACGCAACTCTAAAAGATCATTGGTTACCCGAAAATTGTCGTAGTACCAGCGAATTTCATGGCGCAGCAGGTTCAGGCGACGCTTTGCCCGTTCCAGGCGTTTGTTGGTGCGCACGATGCCGACGTAGTCCCACATAAAATGTCGCAGCTCCTCCCAGTTGTGGGAAACCACCACCTCTTCATCTGAGTCGGTGACCCGGCTTTCATCCCATTTGGGTGAGACCGATGGCGTTGGGATGCTAGGCAATGCATGCTGGATATCTTCACAAGCCAGCTGTCCGTAGACCAGACATTCCAGCAGTGAATTGCTGGCCATGCGATTTGCGCCATGCAGACCGGTATAGGCTGTTTCGCCGATGGCATAGAGGCCCGTGATATCGGTCTGTGCCTGGTGGTCTGTGATCACACCGCCGCAGGTGTAGTGAGCGGCCGGTACAACAGGTATGGGTTCGTGTGTGATATCGATGCCAAATTTCAGGCAGTGCGAATAGACCGTTGGGAAGTGTTCTTTGATAAATTCAGGCGATTTATGGGTGATGTCGAGATAGACGCACTCAATGCCCAGCCGTTTCATTTCGTGGTCGATAGCACGGGCAACGATATCACGTGGTGCCAGCTCTGCACGCACATCAAAGTCCGGCATAAACCGGCTGCCATCCGGGCGCTTGAGGTAGGCGCCTTCACCGCGCAGTGCCTCTGTAATCAGAAACGATTTGGCTTGCGGGTGATAGAGGCAGGTTGGATGAAACTGGATAAACTCCATGTTTGCGATTCGACAGCCGGCACGCCAAGCCATGGCGATGCCATCTCCGGTGGAGACATCCGGGTTGCTGGTGTAGAGATAGACTTTACTGGCACCGCCCGTGGCAAGCACCACTATGCGGGCGTTGAAGGTTTCAACATGCTCCGTCTCAAGATTTAGAATGTATGCGCCTGTGCAGCGGTTTGTTGGGCCTTCTTGCTTGTTGCTGGTGATGAGGTCAATGGCGATATGGTGTTCAAACAGCGAGATGTTTTCGCGGCTCCTGGCCTGCTGTTCAAGCGTGGTTTCAACGGAGTGACCGGTGGAGTCGGCAGCGTGGATAACCCGGCGATGAGAGTGTCCGCCTTCGCGTGTCAGGTGGAAACCGGAGCTGGTGGAGGTTTTCTCTTCTTCCTGAGTGAATTTAACGCCTTCTTTCAGTAGCCAGTGGATATTTTTAGGGCCATTCTCTACCACCCGTTGTACAGTCTCTTTGTCGCAAAGTCCGGCCCCGGCTGTCAGGGTATCAGCCACATGGGAGGCGATGGAGTCCTGCTCATCGAGCACAGCGGAGATGCCTCCTTGTGCATACATGGTGTTGCCTTCACTTAGACTGCGTTTGGCAATGACCGCGATGCGAATGTCTGAGGGAAGGCGTAGTGCCAGGCTTAGCCCCGCAGCGCCGCTGCCTATAATAAGCACATCATGCAAAAAATTATTTTCCATAAGTGTGACAGATGTTTACCGCGGGGCCCGAATAAAGCCATAATCCGCAAATGAAAGAAAATTGGATCAATTTGCTCATCCTATCGTAATTATGAGCTTTCGAGAACAAATGTTGTCACAGTTGCGAACTAAACTGATTATAAATGGTCAATTTCTCTATGCTGAGAAAATTGCCTGCTGTTGTTCCAATAGGGGCAGCGAATGAGCGAGCGCAAGGTCGATCAGGAGCTGATTCTTCGGGTACAGCGCGGTGATAAGCGAGCCTTTGATCTGCTGGTTTTAAAGTATCAGCAAAAGGTTATTAACTTGGTTTCACGTTATGTTCGTGATAGCAGTGAGGCGCAGGATGTGGCTCAGGAGGCTTTTATTAAAGCCTACCGGGCTTTACCAAGGTTTCGCGGCGATAGCGCCTTCTATACTTGGTTGTATAGAATTGCTATTAACACGGCTAAAAACCATATTGTCTCTCAAAGCCGCAGGCCACCCAGCAACGGTGTTGAGACAGAAGTTGCAGAGCAGTTGGATGCAGGAGTGCGGTTGCAAGAGCATGCAACGCCAGAGAATTACCTGCTGGAAGAGGAGATTGCGTTGACGGTACGCCAGGCAATTGATGATCTTCCAGATGATTTACGCACGGCGATAACCTTGAGGGAACTGGAGGGACTCAGTTATGAAGATATTGCAAATACCATGTCGTGTCCTGTGGGTACAGTAAGATCCAGAATATTCAGGGCGCGTGAGGCAATTGATGCCAAGCTAAAACCTTTGCTTGAACCTAGCTAAATATTGAGTTGAACGATGACTGAAAATATTCGTGAAGAGATTTCTGCCTTGTTGGATGATGAGTTATCCCATGAGGAAATAGATCAGACCCTGAGTCAGCTAAGTGAGCAGGAGCAGCTGCGAAGCACCTGGGATCGCTACAATCTGATCAGTGATGTGATTCGTGGTGAGGCAGGGGGGCGAGTTTCTCCCAGTCTTGCAGATCAGGTGCGGGCGCAGGTGGATGCTGAGCCTGCCATTCTGGCGGCACCGAAACCGGCTCAAAGCGCTCCAGCCTGGGTGAAGCCGCTGGCAGGCACTGCGGTTGCAGCCTCTGTGGCAGTCCTTGCTGTGATGGCTGCACCACAGCTACTTACCCCTGATGCAAAAATCTCCCCTCAAGTTGCGACAGTAAAGATGGCAGAGCCAAGCTATGCTCAGCTTGCTTCTGTGCCTCCTACCCAAAATTTTCACTTAGCAAACAGTGTTCAGTATAGAGTGCGCCCCGTTGTGGTTACTCAGCCTGCTGCACGATGGTCTACTCAATATTCGGGTACGCGATGGAAAAATCTAGCCAAGCCAGCCACAGAAAACAGGCTGAATAAATATTTAGTGGATCACAGTGAATATGCCACGCAAGCTCCGGTAAGAGGTGTTGTTCCCTACGCCACTTTTGTGGGATATGACGCAAGGCAATAATCAAATGCTTCAGAGCTGTCGCGCTTGGGTTGGATGTTTCCTGTTGGGTGTTGTGCCAGCTGGTGTTGCTGGAGATGCTGAGAAAAGTGTAGATGCCTGGTTAAAACAGATGGTGCAGTCTGTGCACACGCTGTCGTATGAAGGAACCTTTGTCTATCTCCATAATACGCAGTTGGAGACCATGCAGATCGCTCACGCTGCAAATGGCGATCAAGAGCAGGAGCGTATTTTTTCACTGAACGGTGCCGCACGAGAAGTGATTCGCAGTCAGAATTCAGTGATCTGCGTATTGCCTGATGCCAAATCGGTGTCGGTAACGAAGCATCGGAAAACTGATCGTAGATTCCCTTCTGTCTTGCCGGTGAATATTAGCCGTCTTTCAGATTATTATGATTTTCGTCTGTTGGGTGAAGCGCGGATAGCTAATCGGGAGGCTGTAGTTATTGGCGTCATACCTCGAGACCCTCTCCGTTATGGTTACCGCCTGTTTCTTGATGTAAATCATGCGTTGCCTTTAAAAACAGATACCATCAATGAGGAGGGGGAGATGGTGTCGCAGATTATGTTTACTTCACTCCGTGTTACCCCTTCACTTCAGACGATATCTCCGACCCTGCATCATGGTAAAAGTGGCTATACGTGGGTTCATCCCAAGCCAGCGCAGGAGATTTCTACATCGGCTGATGCCAATTGGAAATTTAAACAGCTTCCGCAAGGGTTCCAGTTGCAGGTGAGAACAAAGCGTTCTGCCTCCTTGTCTGAAAAGGAGATGGAACATTTTGTTTTTTCAGATGGCTTGGCCACACTATCTGTCTATTTTGAAAAAGCTGATGATGAAAATGGACTACGTAAAGCTTCAAAGATGGGAGCGGTCAATGTATTTGGTACTCAAGTATCTGGGTATCAGGTGACTGTTGTAGGTGAAGTGCCTGCGCAGACTGTTCGCACGGTTGCAAATTCCATTGAATATTCTGCGGTGTCCTCTGTACAGTGATTGAAGAGCCAGCAGTCATTCTTGAGTGTGTAGGTGACTATGCACAGGTTCAAACTGAAAGATCCTCGGCTTGTGGCTCATGCTCATCCCGGTCAGCCTGTGAAACGGCCTCGTTGAAAGAGGAGGGAAATAAGGAGCCTGATGCGATATTGCAGGTGCTTAACCCCATTAATGCCCTGCCTGGTGAGCGAGTTGTGATTGGTTTTGAAGAGGAGGCTTTGACCAAAGCCTCAATGGCTCTCTATGCCGTACCCCTGGTCAGTTTTATTCTATTTGCGATCATAGGCCAGTGGCTGGCTTCGTCAGAAGCCATGGCTGCGCTTGGTGGCGTTTTTGGGCTGGCAGTGGGGTTGTTATGGCTGCGTTATTTTTCAGCCAAAGTTGGCCAGGATGAGCAGTATACGGCTGTTGTGCTGCGTCGGGTTGGTGAGGCTAAAGTTGAGCTTGAGTGTTCAATAAATTCAGATGTTTCAGGTTAAATAATTAGGAGTTGGACTATGCGTGTATTCCAGTTGAAAGGCTATAAAGCCATGCTGGTAGTTGCTTGTTTGTTGTTTGGCGTAATGGATTTACAAGCTAGATCATTGCCTGATTTCACCAAAATGGTGGAGGAGTATAGCCCGGCTGTGGTTAATATCAGCACCAAACAGAAGCCTAAAAAGTCACTAAAGGAACGCATAGCGCCGCATTACAAAATGCCTGATCTGCCTGAAGACAGTCCTTTAAATGATCTTTTTAAGCATTTTTTTGGTGCTCCTCATGGCCCTGGCGGCCCGGGTGGCTCCCCTCATGGTCCTGGGTTTGAAGGACAGTCATTGGGTTCGGGATTTATCATCTCAAAAGATGGTTATCTGATGACGAACCATCATGTGGTTGATGGGGCGGATGAGATTATTGTCCGCCTGAGTGATCACAGGGAATTCAAGGCGGAGCTGATTGGCTCGGACCAACGCAGTGATATTGCGCTATTGAAGATTGAGGCTGAGGATCTGCCGGTTGTCGCCATTAATGAGACAAAAGATCTTAAGGTTGGTGAATGGGTATTGGCGATTGGATCACCTTTTGGATTTGATCACTCGGTTACTCAGGGTATTGTCAGTGCCAAAGGGCGAAGCCTGCCGCGTGAAAATTACGTCCCCTTTATTCAGACCGATGTGGCTATTAACCCAGGCAACTCGGGTGGCCCTCTGTTTAATCTGGATGGCGAGGTTGTGGGAATTAATTCCCAAATCTATAGTCGGACAGGCGGGTTTATGGGGCTATCGTTTGCCATTCCCATTGATATGGCAATGAATGTGGTAGAGCAGATCAAAGATAAGGGCTTTGTAACGCGTGGCTGGCTGGGTGTTCTGATTCAGGATGTCACGCGTGAGTTGGCAGAATCCTTTGGCCTTTCCCGCCCCTATGGTGCTTTGGTATCGCAGGTTCAGCCTGGCAGTCCATCTGAAAAAGCGGGGCTTAAAACAGGCGATGTCATATTGAGTTTTAATGGCGATGAGGTGGCAAATTCTGCCTCCTTGCCGCCAATGGTTGGAGCCAGTCCGGTTGATCGTCCGGCAGAAGTGGAGATCCTGCGTCAGGGAAAACGTCAGACTGTTGAGGTGCTTATTGGGGCTTTGCCTGAAGATGCGGAATTAAAAATGGGCTCGGCAAGATCGCATCCTGCACAAGGCAATCGAATTGGCGTAACGGTACGTGAGCTGACCTCAGAAGAGAGGGAGCACTTAGGGCTTGAGGCAGAGGGTGGTGTATTGGTCAGTGAGATTGTGGCTGGGCCAGCTCAAGAGGCAGGTATCCGTAAAGGTGATGTGCTGCAGATGATCAATAATGTTTGGTTGAAAGGTGTTGCTGATTTCAAGGAGCAGGTAAAAGAGCTGCCAGAGGGGAAGTCTGTGGCCGTGTTGGTCTATCGTCGCCAGGGGCCGATCTTTCTTGCGCTCAGGCTGGCAGAAGATGAGTGATGCAGGGCCTGTTCTAAATCTCTATTATCGTCACAATTGTCACCTCTGTGAGGATATGTGGGAGCATCTACAGGAGATACGCAAGGAATATGAATTTCAGATTGTCACCATTGATATTGGCGATGATGCTGAACTGGAGGCGAGGCATGGTACACGCATCCCGGTTCTTGAGACTGAAGATGGTAAGGAACTATGCAATTACTATCTTGACGAGAGGGGCTTGCTTGATTACTTAAATGCTTGAAAACTCCCGGCACGTTGGAGTTTCGGGCAATGAGCTATCTGAGGTATCATACGCGGTGATTTTGTTGCCCTGGTGCTTAATACGATGCGGAGCTTTTCATGTAGAAAAGCTCCGTTTTCAGTATGTTAAGGGCTTTTTTTGTAAAACTTGAGTCTCTACTAATGTTGGCTGCACAGCTAATAAATCAACTGTAGATACCGACGACGACTAGATATATAGATGACGGATCTACAACATATACGTAATTTTTCCATTATTGCTCATATTGATCACGGCAAATCTACTATTGCCGACCGCTTTATCCAGGTTTGTGGCGGACTTGAAGAGCGTGAAATGGCCGCTCAGGTACTGGATTCCATGGATCTAGAGCGTGAGCGTGGTATTACCATCAAAGCGCAGAGCGTAACCCTTGAGTACAAAGCGAAAAATGGGGAAGCCTATCAGCTGAATTTTATCGATACTCCAGGCCATGTGGACTTTTCGTATGAGGTTTCCCGCTCACTGGCGGCCTGTGAAGGTGCCTTGCTGGTCGTAGATGCTGCACAGGGCGTGGAAGCACAAAGCGTGGGCAACTGCTATACCGCGATTGAACAGGGACTTGAGGTGCTGCCGGTATTGAACAAGATTGATCTGCCCGCAGCAGAGCCTGAACGTGTAGTGACTGAAATTGAAGAGATTATTGGGCTGGATGCGAGTGATGCACTGCATGTCAGTGCCAAAACGGGCATAGGTATCCCTGAGTTGTTGGAGATGCTGGTAGAGCGTATTCCCGCCCCTGAAGGTGATATAGATAAGCCACTGCGGGCATTGATCATCGATTCCTGGTTCGATAGCTATGTTGGCGTGATCTCTCTGGTGCGAGTGATTGATGGCTGTATTCGTCCCAAAGACAAAATGCACGTAATGTCTACCGGCCGTACCCATCAGATTGAGAAGGTGGGGCGTTTTACGCCAAAGAGGCAGGATCGACCTATACTTGAGCCGGGTGAAGTGGGTTACATCATTGCAGGCATCAAAGAGATTGATGGCGTACCTGTTGGCGATACGATTACTCATACGGATAACAAGGCAGATGGCCCGCTGCCTGGCTTTGAACAGGTGCAACCCCGTGTTTTTTCTGGCCTTTATCCAGTCAGCTCAGATGACTATGAGGCGTTCCGTGAGGCGCTGCAAAAGCTTCGTCTGAATGATGCAGCGCTCCACTTTGAGCCTGAAACATCCCAAGCATTGGGTTTTGGCTTCCGCTGTGGCTTCCTTGGCATGCTGCACATGGAAATTGTGCAGGAGCGGCTGGAGCGTGAGTACGACCTTGATCTGATTACTACAGCACCAACGGTTGTCTATGAAGTGCTAACGACTAGCGGTGATATCATCAAGATTGACAATCCTGCTGATTTACCCGATTCAGGCAAGGTTGAAGAGGTACGTGAACCTATTATCGAGGCCAGTATTCTGGTGCCGCAAGATCATCTGGGTTCAGTGATTACACTTTGTGTTGAAAAGCGTGGCGTGCAGAAAAATATGCAGTATCTTGGTGGCCAGGTTCAGTTGACCTATGAGCTTCCAATGAACGAAGTGGTGCTGGATTTTTTTGATCGACTTAAATCGGTCAGTCGTGGTTACGCATCGTTTGAGTATGAGTTTAAACGTTTTCAGGCAGCACCATTAGTGAAGTTGGAAATTCTGATCAATGGTGACCGCGTAGATGCGCTGTCTGCCATTGTGCATAAAGACCATGTTCAGAGCCGAGGACGTGAATTAACGGTAAAAATGAAAGAGATCATTCCTCGGCAGATGTTTGAGGTTGCCATTCAGGCAGCAATTGGCTCGCAGATTATTGCGCGAACTACAGTTAAAGCACTGCGCAAGAATGTGATAGCAAAATGCTATGGTGGTGATGTTAGCCGCAAGCGTAAATTGCTAGAAAAACAAAAAGCAGGAAAGAAACGTATGAAGCAAATTGGTAAAGTAGAGATTCCTCAGGATGCCTTTCTTGCCGTATTGCGGGTTGGCAAAGAGTAATCTTAAGTTGTGCATATGCAATAATCTGCAAAATGCAGGATAAATAATTTAAAAACTACTTTTGAAGATAATTTATGGATCTTAATTTCCCAGCAATATTAGTGGCAGCTGTATTTGTTACCGGTGGAATTTGGTTAATTGATGCTTTGATGTTTGCCCCCAGAAGACGTGCGATGGCAGCCGATGAAGCTAAGAACGGTGTTGCGCCGGAAGAGACTATGCGGCGCACACGTGAGCCAATCTTAGTAGAGTATGCACGCTCATTTTTCCCCGTGATCCTTGTGGTGCTGCTGCTACGCTCATTTCTGGTTGAGCCATTCCGTATTCCCTCCAGTTCGATGATGCCCACGCTCTTGGTTGGCGACTTCATTTTGGTTAATAAATTTGCCTACGGTGTTCGTTTGCCGGTTCTTCATACCAAAATAATAGAGATGGATAGCCCAAAACGTGGTGATGTAGCTGTATTTCGTTACCCACGAAACACAGCAGTGGACTATATTAAACGTATTGTCGGTGTTCCAGGTGATGAGATCTCTTATCGTAATAAGGTATTGCATGTAAATGGACAGCCTATGCCTCAGATGCCGATAGGGCGCTATACAGGTGTTGGTTCAGGTGTAAATTCGACTGGATCATTACACAGTATAGAAACGATTAATAGTGTAGAGCACTCGGTACTGATTCGTGTTGGCACACCCGATTTTCCTCCAGGATGTCAGGTGCTATTACGAGGATCCATTAAGGTTCCTGAAGGCAAATATTTTGCTATGGGAGATAACCGGGACAATAGTAATGATAGCCGTTGTTGGGGGCTTGTCTCGGAAGAAAATCTGGTGGGTCAGGCCTTTGCAATCTGGATGAGCTGGGATTCTCAGCGTTCAGGGTTTCCTGTTGCATGGGAGCGTCTGGCTGAAGGTATCGAATGATTTTCCATGATGATTGCTTACAAAGAGCATGAGGAGAGTTGATAATGTATCAAGGTCTAAAAAAACAACGGGGAATGACCGGGCTGGGATGGTTGATGGTCATCTTCCTGATATGCTTTTTTTCATTTGTGGGTATCAAGTTGTTTCCGGTGTACATGGAAAACTACTCAATAAAAAGTGTTGTAAAGGCTGTAAAGCAGGAGCCTAACATAGGCAAAAAAAGCACGGGTGAAATTCGTACAATGATAAGGAAACGTCTTATTGTTAATAGCATACGTGATCTAAAAAAAGAGCATATTATAATCAAAAAATTTGCGGGTAATTTATCTGTGAAAATTGAATATGAAGTTCGTAAACCCTTGTTTGGTAATCTGGATGTAGTGATGTCATTTAGCGATGAGTTTGAAATGGAGGCCCGTTGAGACAACCAATTGAACTCCTATCGAAGGCTATTGGGTATTCGTTCAATGATCTAAGGTTATTTGAAAATGCACTTACCCACCGGAGTGCTGGCAGCGTTAACAATGAACGGCTGGAGTTTTTGGGTGATGCCATACTTGGATTTGTGATTGCTGATGCGCTGTGGCAGCAGTTTAGTAGTGCAAATGAGGGGCAACTTAGTCGACTGCGGGCAGAGGTTGTCAAAGGAGAAACATTAGCTTCATTGGCGCATGAGTTGGATCTTGGCGTCTATCTTGTTTTAGGTGTAGGTGAACTACGTAGCGGCGGACAAAGTCGTGATTCTATTCTTGCAGATGCAGTAGAAGCCATATTGGCTGCCATCTATTTGGATGGAGGATACGAAGCTGCCCGACAGGTCATCCTTAAACTTTTTCAGAATAAGCTGAATACGCTGTCGCTTGATTCGCAAAAAAAAGATCCAAAAACCCGCCTTCAAGAGTATTTGCAATCTTATAAGCTTGAGCTTCCCAACTACACTATCACTCGTATTGAGGGTGAGCAGCATGAGCAACAGTTTTATGTGAAATGTGTTGTAGCCAGTCTCAGCTTGGAGTGTGAAGGTGAGGGTAATAGTCGCCGTAGAGCTGAGCAGGATTCGGCTGATTGTATGCTTACCCAAATATATCAAAGAGAAGACTTACAGAAATGACAGCTGATAGTAAAAATCGTTGTGGGCATGTGTCCATTATTGGTCGCCCAAATGCTGGTAAGTCAACACTCTTGAATTATCTGGTTGGTCAGAAGCTGGCAATTACATCACGTAAGCCGCAGACAACACGGCATACTATTTTGGGGGTTAAAACGGATACTGCTGGGCAAGTTATTTATGTAGATACGCCAGGGATTCACCAGCGAGGTGATCAGGCAATGAATAAATATCTTAATCGCACTGCGAAAACAATGTTGAATGATGTCGACCTTATATTGTTTGTTGTGGATGCGATGAAATGGACAGAAGAGGATGCTGCTGTTCTTGGTCTGCTGGGCAATATTAAGGCGCCTGTTGTTTTGATCATAAACAAGCTTGATCAAATTGATGACAAAGAGGCGCTACTCCCCTTTATTCAGGATCTTTCAGATAAACACTCTTTTCGTGAAATTATTCCCTTATCAGCAAAAACGGGAAAAAATGTATCACGGTTGGAAAAACTGGTTATTGAATTAATGCCAGAAGGTGAAAATGTTTTCCCTGAAGATCAGCTTACAGATCGCTCAGAACGTTTTTTTGCCGCAGAGTTGGTAAGAGAGCAGCTTACACGGCGATATGCTAAAGAGATTCCTTATGCACTGACTGTTGAAATTGAACAGTTTGAAGATGTTGGGAATATGTATCGTATTGGCGCGCTTGTGTGGGTAGAACGGGAAGGCCAGAAAAATATCATAATTGGTAATAAGGGTGAGGCAATGAAAGCTGCGGCAACGCAAGCTCGAATAGAGATGGAAAAATTGTTTGATAAAAAAGTGCACCTTAGCGTTTGGGTAAAAGTTAAAAAGAGCTGGTCAAGTGATGCAGGTGCGTTGAGCAGACTTGGGTATAGCGATTGATGGATATACAAATAGATAAAATCCAGTAGACAGGATTGTCAGTGCCATAAACGATTTATTGAATGCAGCAGTTTACTTCTGACTAAATGAAAAACAGTAGTCTTCATTCTGCCTTTATTCTGCATCGCAGACCATACTCTAATACCAGCCTGTTGTTGGAATGTTTTACCGCATCTTTTGGCCGATTTCCTGTCATTGCAAAAGGGATAAATAACAGACGTTCAGGATTGAATGGCCTGTTGCAACCTTTTTCACCACTTCTAATAGACTGGCGAGGAAAGGGTGAAGTGAAAACATTGGTAACATGTGAGCCGGATGGTTCTGTTATCAGGCTAAGCAAAAAAGCTTTGTATTGCGGGTTTTATCTTAATGAATTGATGATGCGTCTGCTTGAACGCCTTGATCCTCATGTTGGGCTGTTTGAATGCTATGCAGAATCACTTCATAAGCTTGCTGATGGACTAGATGTTGAACATGTATTGCGTCAATATGAATTAAGCTTATTGACGGAGCTGGGTTACGGAGTCAATCTGAGCCTGGAGGCAGAGACTGGTGAACCTGTTGATCCTGAAAAATGCTACCGTTATGTTGTTGAACACGGGCCCGTATTAATGAGTTTTGAGTCTGGCCCTTCAATCTCGGGAAGCACGCTATTGGCACTGGAGCATGATCATCAACTGGATAAAAAAGGACGTAAAGAGGCACGAGCGTTGATGAGAAGAGTTCTTGCTCATTACCTGGGTGATAAACCTATAAAAAGTCGCGAACTGTTTCAGGTGTTGTAGGCTATTGGCCAATTAGCGTTCGCAATGAAGATACTGTAGGAATAAATTATGACAATAAACAGAGATGTTCTCCTTGGTGTAAACATTGATCATGTGGCTACATTGCGTCAAGCGCGTGGCACAACCTATCCTGAACCTGCACATGCGGCATTGATTGCCGAGCAAGCGGGTGCTGATGCGATTACAGTTCACTTGCGGGAAGACAGGCGTCATATTCAGGATAGGGATATTGAGGTGCTATCTGAGGTTTTACAAACACGCATGAATTTTGAGATGGCTGCAACTGCTGAAATGCTGTCAATTGCAAGTCGTATTAAACCTACGGATTGTTGTCTGGTTCCAGAGAGCAGAGAAGAGCTGACCACAGAGGGCGGTCTAAATGTTGCAGGCAACATACCGTATCTTAAGGATTATTGTGCTCAGCTTAAAGAAGCTGGCATTAGGGTCTCTCTCTTTATTGATGCTGATCCACAGCAATTAGAGTCTGCTGTGGAGGTTGGGGCGCCAGTTGTTGAGATTCATACAGGACATTATGCAGATGCAAAAGGCAGCACTGCTTCTGAGCTTGAAAAGATACATAGTGCAGTTTCATACGGGCAGAAACTTGGCTTGCAAATGAATGCAGGGCACGGATTGCACTATCATAATGTACAGGCTATAGCCAATGTCGATGGAATTAGAGAGCTGAATATTGGCCATGCAATAATCGCACGTGCTCTATTTTCTGGGTTGGCGGGTGCTGTTTCTGAAATGAAAAATTTAATACAGCAAGGATAGTAGCTGAGTATCTCTTTGCTTAAGGATGCAGATTGTGATTCAACACGCGCTGAATTTCATTAGCAACCTGCTCTAGATGGTAGCGCTTTTCTTTATTTGATCCTTTTTTAATAGCTTGCTCTAATGTTGCTACTGCTTGATTAAGCGCGGGTACACCACAAATTGCAGTGGAACCATGCATTCGATGAGCTATATTCCATAGCTCATCACAGTTGTCTTCAGCTGCTTGTTTTTGCATGTAATCAAGTTGTTTTGGTAGCTCATTCTTTAATGCAGAAAACATTTTATCTGCTAAAGCCCCGGAGCCTCCTGCTACGCTTAAAGCATGCTTATGATCGTACACAGGTAAAACAGTTTTATTTTCTGATTTGTTATTATGGATGTCTATTGGGCGATCAGTTGACGCAACAATCTCAGTGGCATTGCTGAGCGGGTTCTGTGTAGAAACTTCTTTATTAAATAAACGATCAACAACAGACCAGAACGCTTTTTCGCTAAATGGTTTTGCTATGTATGCATCCATACCTGCTGCCACGGCCCGCTTTTGAATGCGTGTTTCAATATCGGCTGTCAGTGCAATGATAGGAATACGTTGCTCCGGGTCTTCCCGGCTGCGTATGATTTCGGTTGCTTCTATGCCCGTCATATCTGGCATGTGTATATCCATTAGAATGAGGCTGTAATGATACTTGGCCGCTAGTGCTATGGCTTCTTGTCCATTGTTTGCATGAGTGATATGTGCGTTGCTGTCTTCTAGCAGTGATTCTAGTAGTTCGTGGTTAATGGGATCATCATCGACAACTAAAAAGTGATGCTTAATAAATTGCTGTGGAGCATGGCTGGTATATTCATGCGTTATATTTGTAAATATATTAACCAGGATGCCTGATAGTGCCGCATGCTCAATAGGTTTTGTATGGCACTGGCTAGCGCCAGCTTCCAGAATGCTTTGCAGGGATGAATACTCAGAAATACTTAAGAGCACCAAAATAGGCAATGAAAATGACTGGCGTAGTGTCGCAACTGTTTTTTCAGCATACCGGGAACGAAATTCATCCCCTGAAAAACCAAGCACTAATAGATCAATTGTATCTATATCTGTCATAAGCAGCTGGTCTACATTATCGTACTGCTTGATATTAATATTAAAGCTCTCAAGCTGACTGCGCATACAAGTGCGTGAAAGTATGTGTGAGTCATATAATGCAATGTTTTTTTCTATTAGTATTTCCGGTGTTTTTTCTACTGGTTGATCAATCGCTTTATCAAGCTTTAGCGTAACCAGAAAACATGCTCCCTCTCCAGGAGTGCTATCGATACTGATAGTTCCATTTAATGTCTGTATCAACCGGTAACATATGCTTAAGCCAAGACCGGCACCATCATAATGTCGAGTTTTTGATGTGTCCTTTTGAGTAAATGGCTTGAATAGTTTTTTTTGCATCGGTTTTTCTATGCCGATGCCAGTGTCTGTTATGCTGATCTGTAATGTGCAGTCTGTCGCTGTTTCATCCTCTAGCATAACTCTAGCAATCACTTCCCCTTTATCTGTGTATTTAATGGCATTGTCGATAAGATTGGACATTATTTGGGATATGCGAGTGGTATCTCCCATAAGATCATCTGGAACATCATCATAAACTAACAATGCCAATTCAATTTGTTTGCTATGTGCAATCTGTCTGTATTGGATGATGCACTCTTCACAATAAGCACGAACCTTAAATGGTTGAGTTGCTGTGCTGAAATTGCCAATTTCAAGATTTGAAAAGCTTAGAACACCATTGGTAAGATTCAGTAGGTTGTTGGATGACTTTTCAATATTTTCAATGTATTCACTTTGTGTTGGAGTGGGTTCAGTTTTTTTTAGCAAACTAGTAAATCCAACAATTCCATTCATAGGTGTTCTAATTTCATGGCTCATTCGAGCAAGAAAATCAGATTTGATATTGCTTGCATTCAGTGCCCGCTTGCGGGCTAAATCTAATTCTATATCCTGGATTTCAAGTGTTTCTTTGGCTTGATCTAACTGTAGCTGCAGTTGCTTATCTGATTGCAATGGGTCTTGGGAAGCTACAGAGGTTGTGCTGGAAAATTCCTTAAGGAGTGCAATAATATGGCGACTAATAAGCCAGGCAATAAGGAGTGAAAGGGTGAGCGTGAATGCTATGGCTGCTAAGACAATGGGGCTGTTATTTAGAGTGATTACAGGTGGATTTAGACTGAGGTAGAGGATTAATCCCAATGCCATGGCAAAGGAGGGGGCGATCGCGAGCAGGATGACTTTTGTCTTTAGTCGAACTTGCTGCGCTGTGCTCATGATAGATGTTCCTGTACTGTCTGGGCAGAAGCCTCTAATAATGCCATTAGATGCTATAAAATTCCCATTTTAATTGGTTGTTAAAGTAAACTTACAGATATGAATTATCCAACTATAGAAGATTATATTGGCAAAACTCCGCTGGTTCGTCTACAGCGATTGGTAGGTGATAGTAGTAATACTATTCTGCTCAAACTGGAAGGCAATAATCCTGCGGGCTCCGTCAAAGATCGCCCAGCACTCAGTATGATTACGCATGCTGAGCAGCGAGGCACTATCCAGCCTGGCGACAGCTTGATTGAAGCTACCAGTGGTAATACCGGTATTGCGCTGGCGATGGCGGCTGCCATCAAAGGCTATCGCATGGTGCTGATTATGCCTGAGCATATGAGTGTTGAGCGCCGTGACATTATGCGGGCTTATGGTGCAGAGATCGTACTGACGCCAAAAGAGGGCAGCATGGAGGCGGCCATTGATATGGCACGCAAACTAGAGTCAGAGGGTGAGGGTATTATTCTGGATCAGTTTGCAAATCCCGATAATCCGCTCTCGCATATCGAAGGTACAGGGCCTGAGATCTGGGGTGACACCAATGGCACCATTACACATCTTGTAAGCTCTATGGGGACTACAGGCACCATTATGGGGCTATCCAGCTTTCTAAAAGAGAAAAACCCAGATATCCAGATTGTAGGTGTGCAACCTCAGGAGGGCGCCAGTATTCCGGGTATTCGTCGCTGGCCACAAGCCTATCTTCCAAAGATCTTTGATGCTGATCGGGTGGATCAAATTATTGATGTCTCACAGGAGGAGGCAGAAGAGACCACTCGGGCGCTTGCGGCACGTGAGGGTATCTTTGCCGGTATATCCTCTGGAGGGGCGTTAGCAGCTGCCCTGCGACTATCTTCTGAGGTGGAAAATGCCGTGATTGTATCTATCGTCTGCGATCGTGGTGATCGGTACCTGTCGACAGGTGTCTTCCACGAAGCATAATCTTATTGTTGTGGCATGGCTGATGTTGACACCATCAGCCTTTGCTGTGGATACCATTATCCTGCACCTGGGGCGTATTTCAGGTTCTGGCTGGTCTGCCGAGTCGCTGGATCTTGAGCTTGACTGGCTGCAAGGATCTGCGGCCAGCTATCGGATTCGTGCAAAAGAGATAATCCATCCTGCGCTTTCATCTCCTCTCAAAGATTTAATGATTACCTGCCAGCAGGGAGCTGTCTCAGACCATAAGATTGCCTGCCAAAAAGGTATGTTGCATCTCCAGCATCCAATATTGGATGACCCTCAAATTGCTGTCAGTTTTGAATGGAACAGGCTACAGCAAAAACTTGATGCTCAATTAAACGAACTTCATTTTGCATCTGGGTTATTAAAAATAACTCTTCAATCAGGCTCTAAAGAGTGGAAGCTGGATATTGATGCTAATGCAGTGGATATGGCTGTGGTTCGGCAGCAACTAGAGGCCTATCTAGCCACGGCACTGGATGTGGAGTTAGCTGGAAAGATTGATCTGGTTGCTTCGGTTACAGGTGTGGCTGAGTTGCCATCTAAATTGCAATGGCGGGCAGAATTTAATGAGACCGCTTTTAGCGACGCCAGTGGGGAGTATCTTGGTGAGGCATTATCTGGCAACTGGCAAGGAAGTTTTGCGTTAGAGAAGGAAGAGTGGAGGGGAGAAACGGCACTCATTTTACAGCAGGGTGAGCTGCTAACGCCCTATGCCTATATCGGTGTAGAGACACAGCCTCTTTCAATCAATGCCGAGCTTAAGTTCAATCAACAACAGTTACAGTTGGATGCCCTGCGTTACGATCACCCTAATGTTCTGGCATTTACATCATCGGCAATGGTATTGAGGCAACAGCCGTTAGTGATAGAGGCGTTTCAATTACAAACCAAGCCATTTGCTATTAAAAAAGTCTATCAACAATATCTATTGCCGACATTGGCAGAATCCACTTTTGCTAATTTGGAGTTGGCAGGGGAAGCCCAGCTGGATTTGTCATACAAGATAGATGCTGAACAGAGGCTAACGTTAAAACTGGATGATGTACATGTGGAAGAGGCCCAAGCTGCACTGACTGATGAAATTGAAGAGGAGGAGAGTGTTCAGCAACGACGTAGATTTGGCCTTTATGGTGTTAATGGAGCATTGAACTGGATAAGTGGGCAAGAGCCTGTCGCATCAACTCTATCGTGGGATGGTGGGCACCTTATGGAGGATGTCACGCTGGGTGGAGCGCATCTGGATCTGGCTCTGCATGAAAAAAATGTCAGCCTTTTAAAGCACTCATCAATTCCTGTATTGGATGGCAGTCTGGCTATATCAACCTTTGATTTGACCCTGGATGATGAACCCCGTTTCATGTTTGGGGGTGCTCTAACACCCATCTCTATGGAGGCATTCAGTCAGGCCATGGGTTGGGTGCCATTATCAGGAAAAATTTCAGGTGGTATCCCAAAGGCAACTTATCAGAATGGCGTGTTAACACTGGGTGGCGCCATGATGGCAAATGTTTTTGAAGGGCAAGCAATTATCCGTGATCTAAGAGTGGAGGATATGTTTGGCGTATGGCCAATACTGAACGCCAACTTTGAGCTTAAGGATCTGGATCTTGAAGCGCTGACCAGCACCTTCTCCTTTGGTAAGATCACTGGCAAATTGGAGGGGCGGATTGATGACCTCTATCTGGAAAATTGGAAACCCGTTTCTTTTAATGCTCGCTTTGCTACGCCAGAGCAGGATGCGAGTCGCCACAGAATCAGCCAGCGGGCGATTGATAATATCTCTAATCTGGGTGGTAGTGGCATGTCTGGCGCGCTATCCCGTAGTTTTCTAAGCTTCTTTGAAGAGTTTGGTTATGCCCGGCTTGGGGTAAGTTGTCATTTGGAAAATGGGGTCTGTGAAATGGATGGTGTTGAGGCAGCGGCCCAGGGTAGCTATTTGGTAAAAGGTAGCGGTCTGCCGCGTATTGATATTGTGGGCTACAACCATCAGGTTGATTGGGCGTTGTTGATTGGCAAGCTGACAGAGATTGCAGCAACCGGGGTGGGCAATGCCGAGTTTGAGTAATATCCCCATTCATGATGAATACAAAGTTGAACCTGTAAAGTACAGTTGAACTAATATTGGAGTAGCTGAGTCAACTGTAAAGTTATGATGTTTACTGAGGAGCACATCGAATGAATCCACTAAGAATTGGAAGCCTTTTTGCGACGCTGTTTCTGCTAACTGCTTGTGTCACAATCAATATCTACTTTCCTTCGGCTCAAGCTGAAGAGGCAGCACGGGAGATGGTGCAGGATATCCTGGGTAAGGATGATGATGTCAAGGCAGAAGAAAATAAAGAGTCTGCGCTACAGCAGCAAATGCCACTGTATGTGCGTATGGGCGAAGGTGTACTCAATTTTCTGATTCCCGCAGCTCATGCTGCAGCACCGGATTTTAAGGTAAACACCCCAAAAATCCGTAAGATTCAAGCACAAATGAAAAAGCGCAATGCCTCGCTCAAACCCTATTATGCAAAGGGTGCGATCGGGTTTACCCGCGATGCTTTGGTTAAGATTCGCAATGCCTCAGCGATACCACTAAAGCAACGTAACAAAATCAAGAAAATGGTAGCAGCGGAGAATGCAGACCGTAATGCACTTTATCGGGCTATTGCAGATGCCAATGGACACCCTGAATGGTTACCTAAAGTGCGTAATACTTATGCGGGTATCTGGGTTGAAGAGGCCGGCAAAGGCTGGTGGTATCAAAATACCAAAGGGCAGTGGAAACAGCGATAATACACAACTATTAAGTGTTAAATAGAAACCCCCACGATGAATGTGGGGGTTTCTATTTGGTATGATCATTTTTAAATCAATTTTTGGAGTCTGATGTATGAGTCGATCCCGGCGCAGAAAAAAGTTACCCACTGAACCGGTAGCAGCAACCATTGAATCACTTAATCATGATGGCCGAGGTGTTACTCATATAGAGGGTAAAGCGGTATTTATTCATGGTGCGTTGCCAGAAGAAGAGGTGATGTTTACCTATACCAAAAAGACACGTAAGTTTGATGAAGGGCAGGTGGTAGAGGTTATTAAACCATCACCTGAACGTGTTGAACCTGAGTGTCCTCATTTTGGCATCTGTGGCGGTTGCAGCCTTCAGCATCAGGATGTAACAGCTCAGCTACAGCATAAGCAACAAATCCTGATGGACGCCTTTAAACATATTGGCAAGGTGGAACCCGCTGAGATTCTTGCTCCATTGGTATTGGATAATCATTGGGGATATCGGCGCAAAGCGCGAATAGGCGCCAAATATGTCGCCAAAAAAGAGAAGGTGCTGGTGGGCTTTCGTGAACGTGGCTCTAGCTTTATTGCAGACCTCTCTAGCTGCAAGGTGCTTCATCCTAAAGTAGGTGAATTGATTACTCCTCTGTCTGAATTGATTGCTGGCTTCTCTATTCGTGACAAAGTGCCACAGATTGAAATGGCCATGGGTGACGAAATCTGTGTTCTTATCTTTCGCATATTGGAACAGTTGAATGAAGATGATCTGGCCAAGCTTGCATTATTTGGTCAGCAGCATGATATCTGTATCTATCTACAGGATGGTGGGCCAGATACGGTGCGTTCGCTTTCAGGAGAGGTTGCTGATCTCACCTACGCCTTGCCGGAGTTTGGTGTAGAACTCCATTTCCTGCCTACAGATTTCACCCAGGTGAATAGCGGCATCAACAGGTTGATGGTGCATCGTGCGGTAGAGATGCTGGCATTAAAACCAGATGACCATGTATTGGAGCTGTTCTGTGGTTTGGGTAATTTTACATTGCCATTGGCGCAGAATGCAGCAGAGGTGGTTGCAGTTGAAGGTGATGCTGGGCTGGTTGCGCGGGCACGTGAGAATGCAAAGTGTAACGGTATTGATAATGCTACTTTTTACACAGCTAATCTTTTTGATGAGTTAACCCATGAACCTTGGCTGAAGCAGTCTTTTAATAAAGCACTGCTTGATCCACCGCGTACAGGTGCCTTTGAGGTATTGGAGCATCTACCTAAGTTAGGTGTTCAGCAGATTCTCTATATCTCCTGTTACCCGGGAACGCTAGCAAGAGATGCAGGTGAGCTGGTTCATAAACATGGCTATAAACTAAAGGCTGCTGGAGTTATGGATATGTTTCCCCATACGGCTCATGTTGAGTCTATTGCACTGTTTGAGAAGAGCTAAAATGGGTATTGAGATTGAGCGTAAGTTTCTGGTTGCCAATGATAGTTGGCGAAAGGATGTTATCTCTGAGACCCGTTTAAAACAGGGGTATTTAGCCAATCAGGAGCGAGCCTCTGTGCGTGTGCGAATTGGAGGCGATAAAGCTTACCTAAATATCAAAAGTGCAACTCTGAATATTCGACGATCTGAATTTGAATATGAAGTGCCAGTCAGTGATGCAGAGGAGATGCTGGAGCAGGTGGCCATTCGCCCTTTTATTGATAAGACACGCCACAAGGTAAAGTGTGGCGAACATGTATGGGAGGTTGATCTATTTCATGGTGAAAATGAAGGGTTGATTGTCGCAGAGATAGAGCTTGAAGCAGAGGATGAAAGCTTCCAAAAACCTGAGTGGGCAGGAGAGGAGGTATCAGGTGATGCCAGATACTTTAATGCCTGCCTGGTAAAGCATCCATTTTGTAAATGGAATCCGTAAGCCTTAAATGAGTGAGCACTACCTTTAAGGACAAGAACCAGTCTCTGTGGATGTGAGAGATGCACGTCCCGTAGCACTAATACTAATCACCCTTTCCTGACTTCCCGCAGATGGGCTATTTTGGCAAAGCGTTATGGTCGCTTGAGTGGAACCCACCCCCGTAGGCTGTAAAAGTATGCTCAGCACGCTGCTCGCTTCCGTCATTTTCAAGCCGGTATCGAGTGAATCATGACGAAGAAGGGTCTCTGCGCCTGCCAAAACAATCCACCCCTGATCCCATTCACCCCCTGCGGCGCATGTGCATGTGGCGGAAGCCGCTGGGCATGTTGATGCACAAAGTGTAACCGTGCTATTGCGTTTGATTGCTTCACCGCGAGCTTTATTCAAACTTGCCACAAGGTCATTCGCATTGGAGGTCAACTTGCCACCCAACATAGTCTCATTGAAAGACGGAATTGCAACAGCCATCAGGATTATCATGATTGCCAGCGTAATCATTAGTTCAATCAAGGTAAAGCCTTCTTCAGCGTCTTTCATGACCTTATCCTTTCTCAATGAATCATAATTATTTGATAACATAATTTCTTTCTAGTGCTCATTTCACTTACTGCTTGATATACCAGTATGCTCGCCCTTTAGATTGATCCCCGGCACTTGCGGCTGTGGGTTCGCCACCTTCAATGGGTGAGTCTGGATCTCCTCCAATCAGGAATGGCACAGTGTTTCCATCATCCAAGGTCACCATGCCCGCTATTGGGGAAGGTGGTAAACCACCACCGGTGATATCCTGATAGCGGGAAGTAGTGCCATTAGCAGTGGAGGCATTCTTGTAACTGATGTTGTAAACCCGGGCCGTTCCCAGGTTGGAGTCACAGGATCCAGCCATTGCCACAGCAGGTGCATGGGTGCTGAAGGTCAACGTATCAAAGACGGTAATTCCTGAGGTTACGACCTGCTCTGTGGATTGCAGAGCCAGATACCAGCCTTTCTTTGCAGCCAGTGCAGCGTCAGTTGGATCTGCATCAGTGGTTATAGCAAGCAGGGAATCATTACACAGTATATCGCTGCCGCAGGTTGCATTTTCTGATGAGAGCCAGCTTGCATCTGCAGGCCGATCTTCAATCACAAAAAAACGGTTGGTGACCGCACCAGCAGCGGCATAACCCGAGAGCGGCTTCTCACGATCACCTGAGCCTATCAATATGAAGTAGGAGCTTCCATTCTTCACTACATCAGGGGTGAACATAAACTTACGGTTTGCTGTGCATGTTGATATCCCCGAACAGCCGAGAGAAGCAATCTTGGTGATTGTCCAGCTTGCTGGGGCAGTGGAGGCAAAAGGGGTATTCGCATCCACACCAGAGATACGATAGATATTTCCCCCCATATCGGCCACATAGGCGTATTCAGCAGGCTCCCAGCTATTAGTGGCTTCAGTAAACTCCCGGACAACAAAAACATCACCCACCACACTTCGATCGGTATTGAATGTCTGTAGCAGGCCACCTGTATCTGCATTCATCAAGTAGACTTTATTTCCCTTGGTGCCAGCGCCGCAGCTATGATTTGCACCACCTGCGCTTAGGGCATCATAATCCTCACAGGTGTCATAACCCCCAC